>Ga0208084_1000144_pt1 | contig 18386 bp, 16 predicted proteins | sample LakMenEpi14Sep09_FD_150698 | JGI IMG/M metagenome (GOLD analysis project Ga0208084, IMG submission 150698) | Freshwater microbial communities from Lake Mendota, WI - 14SEP2009 deep hole epilimnion (SPAdes) | ecosystem: Environmental > Aquatic > Freshwater > Lentic | place: Lake Mendota, Madison... | reverse complement strand
CCCTCGTCAAACTCTCGATTGGTGAGCACCGCACAGGCGAGATCGGCGATGGGGTCGACCCAGACGAACGTCCCGCTTCCACCGAAGTGCCCGTAAGTCGCCGCTACGTTGTTTGGTGAAGTCCAGTGCGGCGACTTCGTACCGCGAATCTCTGGCCCGAGACCCCAGGGGCACGGATCGAATCGCCCGACGCCCGGCACGATGCCTTCAAGCTCGCCGAACTGTGGAGTCACGGCATCAACGAAGGTGTTACGTGCAATCAGACGCGGTCTTCGCATCTCGGCGAGAAACAACGAGAGTCCGACGATGTCGAGATGGGCATCTTTTGCCGCTGATCCAGACTGCGGCGCAGCGACAATGCCAAGCGGCTCGAAGACCGCACCCTGAACGTATTCCCAGAAGTCAATCTCACTCCGCTCGGCGAGGTGTGCGGCTGCCAAGTCGTATCCCGTATTCGAGTAGATGCGCTTCGCTGCAACCGCACCGACTGGCGCCTCACCTTCGAACGGGTAGCCACCAGCATGTGCAAGCACATGACGAAGTGTGCAACCCTCGCGACCTACTTGGTCATCGAGCGACACGGTGCCTTCCTCGCAGGCGATCAAGGCTGCCCAAGCCGTGATCACCTTGGTGACGGAAGCCAGTCGAAACACCTGCGAGTCGTCACCGTGATAGTGAATCTCGCCGTGGCGGTCAATCACTGCGACTGCGACGTCGTCAACAGGCCAGGTAGTGACGAGGTCGAAGGCGCGCACTGCGCTACTTCGTGGTGCGAACCAAGTCGGCGACTCGGAAAGCCAAATCAATCGACTGGCGGGCGTTGAGGCGCGGGTCGCACACGGTTTCGTAGCGGACGTCGAGGTCGTCTTGTGACACGCCCTCTACGCCACCCAAACACTCGGTGACGTTCTCGCCGGTTAGTTCGATGTGGATTCCGCCTGGCCAGGTGCTTTCGGCGCGGTGTGCGGCGACGAATCCAACAATCTCACGCAGGATGTCGTCGAAGTGACGCGTCTTGCGACCGTTGGTGGCTGCGAATGTATTCGCGTGCATCGGATCGCAAATCCACACCACAGGGTGACCCGCCTCGCGCACCGCGCGCAGGAGCGGACGCAAAGACGCCTCGACGTTGTCGGCACCCATACGTGAAATCAATGTGAGACGACCCGGTACCCGCTTCGGGTTGAGTGCATCGCACAGCGACAGCACGTAGTCGGCGGTCGTGTTCGGGCCGATCTTGACGCCAATTGGGTTGCCGACACCGCGGAGAAACTCAACGTGGGCTCCATCGAGCTGTCGTGTTCGTTCACCGATCCACAACATGTGCGCAGAGCAGTCATACCACTGACCGGTGAGCGAGTCTTGACGTGTGAGTGCCTCTTCGTAGCCAAGGATGAGCGCTTCATGCGAGGTGTAGACATCCACCTCGTGCAATGCACTGTGGCTCTCGGTGTCGACGCCGCATGCACGCATGAAGGCGAGGGCTCGTTCAATCTCGGCAGCCATCTGCTCGTAGCGCTGGCCCTCGGCGCTCGTTGAGACGAACTCTTGGTTCCACGCATGCACACGACTCAGATCAGCGAATCCACCCTTGGTGAAGGCGCGCAACAGGTTGAGGGTGCTCGCTGATTGGTGGTAGGCCTGCACGAGACGTTGTGGGTCAGGGGTGCGAGCATCTTCGTGAGCCGCTGGATCATTGACCATGTGCCCACGGAACGACGGCAGTTCGCGCGAGCCAACCTTCTCAGTGGCAGACGAGCGTGGTTTTGCAAACTGGCCGGCGATACGACCGACCTTCACCACGGGTACCCCTATCGAATACGTGAGCACGACCGCCATCTGCAGGATGACGCGCAGCTTCTCGCGGATGTTGACGGCGGTGAACTCTTCGAAGCTTTCCGCACAGTCACCCGCCTGCAAGAGGAACGCGTTGCCGTTTGCTACCTGGCCAAGTGAGTCCAGCAAGGTGCGCGCTTCACCAGCAAACACCAGTGGGGGATACGACTCAATCTGTTTGAGGGCTCGATCAAGCGCACCTGCGTCGGGCCAATCAGGTTGCTGGGCAGCAGGAAACGACTGCCACGTGGATTTCGTCCAGTTTTTCGGCATGCCGACCTCGTGCTTCAGGCTACGGACAGTGACTGGCTGGGCCTGATTGGCAGTGAGCAAAGGGCGACCGTTAGCTGACGTGGCGGCAATCCCAGCGGGACCGCGACCTGGTGAGGCGGCGAGCCCAGCGGAACCGCGATTCGGTCAGGCCGTGAGTCAGACCGTGAGGTAGTCCGGCGCGTCTTCTTGCAGTGACTCAACGGCACGGCTGACGAGACGACGGGCGGCTTCAGCGGTCACGCCGAGGTCTTCGCCAACTTCGCGGAAGCTCTTCTTCTCGCCACCGAACAGCCCGAAACGAGCCTCAACTGCGTAACGAGCACGCGGGTCGAGGGTGTCGAGCAGTTTGTTCAGCATGTCGTCAGAAGCGCGCGACATGACGGCCTCTTCAGGGCTCATGTCGTGGTTCGGCACGAGGTCGCCGAGCGTGGCATCGCCGTCGTCGCCGATCGGCTTGTCGAGCGACACCGGCGTGGTGAGGCGGTGCAGTTCGGCGTTTTCGGCGGAGAGACCTTCGGCATCGCCCGAACCCTGTCGCAGGGCAGCGCGAAGGTTGGCGGAACGGTCACCCGGAATACGGATGAGGCTTGCCTTCTGGTCGAGCGCGCGGCCGATGGCCTGGCGAATCCAGAACGTGGCGTAGGTGGAGAACTTGAAGCCACGGCGCCAGTCGAACTTGTCGACGGCGTGCTCGAGACCGAGGTTGCCTTCCTGGATCAGGTCAAGCAGGTCCATGCCCTGGGGCAGCGGGTAGCGGCGGGCGATCGAAACGACGAGTCGCAGGTTGGCGCGGATGAAACGGTCCTTGGCTCGCTTGGCGTCACGCATGTCCTTGCGCAGCGCGGCTCCGCGCTGGCCCTTGGCCCACTTCGCCTCGGCGACGCGACCTGCCTCAATGGCCTTGGAGAGCGTGCGCTCGTCCTCGGCATTGAGCAAGGGCACCTTGCCGATGTCATTCAGGTAAAGACCGATGGAGTCAGACATTGTGAATACTTTCTGTTGGGGGTGACGACACGTCACCCACGAGGGGTATGAGTGGCGTCGGGGGGTTGTGGGGGGATTTCGGGGGGTATTCGGGGAAATGCGAAGTTACAGGAATGTCACGCACGATGTCAAGGGGGAAGTTGCGAATTTCACGCTGACCCCGATAAAAGCAGGGTTTCGTCGAGAGTATGCATCTACCGAAAGCCAGTCCTGCGAATCGTGAACTGGCCTCACTCCTAGAATTCGTGCGTGCCGCAACGTCTCGGGGTGTTCGGCGGCACCTTCGATCCGCCCCATCGGGGGCACCTAGCCGTGGCCACGGCGGCCCGCAGCCAGCTGGGGCTCGACCGAGTGCTTCTGGTGGTCGCCAACGACCCGTGGAAGAAGTCGCCTCGTCGCGAAATCACCCCCGCCCAAGATCGCCTAGCCATGGTGCAGGCCCTCATTCGTGGGGACGACGGCCACCCGGTGGCTGGGCTTGAAGTGAGCGATGCCGAGATTCGTCGCGGTGGGCCGAGTTACACGATTACCACCCTGCGCGAACTGCGCGAGGCGCACCCTGAGGCCGAGCTGTTCCTTATCATCGGCCGCGACTTGGTCGATGATTTTCCGTCGTGGCACCAGTCGTCACAGATTGAGGCACTCGCCACCATCGTCGTGGTGGACAGACCCGGCTATGTGACGGATGCAAAGCGAGGCTGGAAGCTGCTCGTGGTTCCACCTGTTGATGTGAGCAGCAGCGAGTTGCGCGACAGACTGCGAGAAGGCAGCGACGTATCGCAGCAGATGACACGCAGTGTCGTAGACGAGGTTCGTTCGCGAGGGTTGTATGGGGTGAGGACGTCAGCATGACTACGTTTCGCTCCCGTCAGATGCGTGCGTTACGTATCGCGATAGCGACAGGTGTTGCTTCGGCTCTGCTGTTGCCACTCGGCGGAGTAGTTGCATGGAACCAACTGCTGGACTCGCAGTCATCAACTGCGGTGACGGTGAATGCAATTGCAATTCCGGATACTCCGACAGCACTCGTTGCGGCGCTCGGTGAGGGCGGTCAGTTGAGTCATCTCTTCGTCGCAACCCTTGACGCAAGCGGCGTGGGTGGAACACTCGTGCTATTGCCGATTGGTGCCGCAACAGAAACCTCCGCAGAAGATATCGCTGACGCTGATGGAAACACGAAACTTCCTCGTCGACTCGCGGAGGTGTACGCCGTTGACGGTCTTGGTGGTCTTGCCAACGAGGTGCAAGGGCTGCTCGACTTGTCGTTTGTTGCCGTCGGGGCATTGAGTCGCGCCGAGTTGATTGATGTGCTCGCGCCACTTGGCGGTGTTGATGTGCTGCTTGACCGCGACGTGGTGACGGTGGCAGTAGATGGAACCCAAACGGTTTTGGCAACGGCTGGTGAATCGTCGTACCCGATTGATCGCCTTGTTGACATCGTCTTGGCGCGACGACCAAATGAGAAGGAGTCAGAGCGCTTCGCGCGTCATCGCGAAGTGTGGAATGGCGTCGTACAGCGAGTCGGTGCTGGCCTCGACCTACCGCCAGAAGTCGACACAACACCGGCTGGGCTTGCTGATGCAAGCAATTTCATGCGTCGAGTACTCGGAGGTGCGATACAGGTTTGGCAACTCGCCGCAGCACCGGTGCTCGACAAGACGATGAATCCGAAGCGGCTTGACATGTATTCCCTTGATCGTGCCGAAGTGGTGATGGTGCTTGCGTCCGTTGCACCGAGTGCACTTTCAGGTGCTGACCTGCCGCTGACGGTGATGATTGATAGCCCATTCAACGACCCAGTCGTGAGTCGCGCAGCGGTAGCCGCACTGCTCGATGCAGGTATTGGAGTGGGTGTGATGCGTGAAGTGTCGGCAAGAGACCAGGCATCGACGTTGATTGAAGCAGAGAGCGATATTGCGGACGTCATTGCAGGGTTGCTTGCTGGCAGCTTCATGTCGGTCGAGACTCGCAACTGGGAGTCGCCGGTGGCGGGCATCGACGCCGCAATCACACTCGGCGCTGATTTCGCCAACTTGGTGCGACAATGAAGACTGCCGTTGGGCGCATATGACATCGACAATTGACTCAGACACACTTGCCCTTGCTCGCAGCGCGGCGAAGGCCGCCGACGACAAACAGGGCAGCGATGTGCGAGTCATCGACGTCTCGGCAGTGCTGCCAATCGTCGGATTGTTCGTGGTGACGAGTGCCGGCAACCCGCGACTTGTGCGCACAATCGCCGGCGAAGTCGAAGACCGTATTCGGCTTGAACATCGCCGGTCGCCGGTGCGCACCGAGGGCTTGTCGGAGTCGCAGTGGATTCTCCTTGACTATGGCGACATCGTCGTGCACATATTCGCTGAAGAAACTCGGCGCTTCTACGAGATCGAGCGGCTGTATCGCGACCGCCCGGTTATCGATTGGCGAGCGTGACGAGCGTCCTTCGCGTCCGATAGGTTTACGGGGCGATTTCGGGGCTGTAGCTCAGTTGGTAGAGCGCCTCCATGGCATGGAGGAGGCCAGGGGTTCAATTCCCCTCAGCTCCACAATCGGTCTGAGTTCTTGCTCACATTGTTTTCCACTTGCGTTGGCGATGCGCTGTCCCTCGCCGATTCACTGTGATTCGCAGCGGAGCGCGGTTCAGCGAGTTACTTGAACCGAGTCACCGGCTGCACCTGATGCAATGACGGTGATGGTCCAGCCGTCCACCGTCAACGTCTGTCCCATCCTGAGTGGTGCGCCAGAGAGGTACGTGTTTCGCGACAGGTCGAGACCTTCTACGCGTATTGGGCCACGTCCCGTCGCGCGGCTGGCATCAATGTTGTACACCAGCACGCCTTGGTTACTTGCGCTAACAAACTCATCCATCGGGCCTGGACGACGCACCTCAAGACCGATGAGCTTGCCGCTCGCTCCGCGAAGAAGGAGCAATTCTGAGGATGTTGTGGTGGCGCCGAGGGGTGCGAGCGTCGCTGTGAAACTGCCAGATCTGTTGATGCAGATCACTTCGGAATCCTCGAGCCAGCCTTGGAGGAAGCGCTGCCAGCCGAACAATCCTTTCGTCCAGGCGTAGCCCATGAAGTCCCACTTGCCCGTGTAGTGATGAGTGGTCGGCGCTTCGTCGCTTGGGTACCCGTTGTAGAGGTCCGTCAAGCCGATGAGATGTCCAAACTCGTGCACGATGGTCATGGCATCCCGCCATGCATCAGCCCCAGTCATGGTTGCGCTGAAGATCGGCTTCTCACTTGTCAGAAGCGGCGCAGACGCTGGGTAGGGCATCGCAGGCGAGTACGCCACCTGATCACTGCGAATTGATGGAGGAGTCATGACGACCACGGCATCAACGCCAGAAAAATCGACTTGTGGGTCGAGCTCCCGCACGATGTCTGCAACGAATGTGTCGCCACGTCCGCCGCCATAGGTGCCCATACCCCAAGAAGATGCAGGACGTGAGACTCGGAGATACGCCGGAAGTGTGGTGAAGTCGAAGACGAGCGCACCGTTGGAGAGATTCGAGTACACCTGGCCGACTGCACGGGTGATTGGCAGCATGTCGGTCGCGGGTGTTCCCGTCGCAATCACATCGGGGAAGTCGACCGGCAACATCAGCACGCGTACGTTTCCCCTTGATGGGATGCGTTCAGCGAATTTGGGAAACCCATTGGAGACTTGCCAGTACGTCGTCCGAGGAGTTTCTTGGTCGGCGCATTCAGAATCTGCGGAAAAGCCCCCTGAGTTAGCTGGAAGTGTTGTCGTCGGCACCGTCGGCGAAGGCCGTGAATTGCTGGCACTTCGTCTCCATATAAGCCGCTTGCCAACCTTGGTGCACACGAAACTCACGGATTTGGTTTGAGTTGTCTGGCCGGCAGTGCGGCAGGGGGTGCCAGCCTTGTTCGGTGCTCCAGTTTGGGTGGGAGTCGAACTCGGATTCAACGGCAGCACGCTGGCGAGCAACGTTGCACCGATGGTTGCGGTCTGACAGATGATGCACATGAAGTGGCAACTCCGAGTTCATCGGAGAGTGCCATACTAAGCGCATGCCGCGCACGGTGATTGCTCAGATTTCTGACACGCACATCCCTGGTCGAGGTGAAGCAACGCACGCAGGAGCGGACCCTGTCGGCAATCTCACTGCGGCGCTCGCTCACGCATCGCAGCGGTGTGCAGGGGTCGTGATTACCGGTGATTGTGCTGCGAAAGCCGGTACCGACGAAGAATACGCCGCCTTCGCCGACGTCATCGCAACTGCGACGGTGCCCGTGTGGCTGGCACCGGGCAATCATGACGACTCCGCGAAGATGCAGAGACTCTTCAACTTGCCGTCAGTCAACGGCCGATGCGACTACGTGGTTGATCTACCCGGTGGGCGTCTCGTCGTGCTCGACTCCTCCCGACTCGGGCGCGAAGACGGTTCTCTCGACGTCGCTCAAACCGAGTGGCTCGACGAGCAACTCAAGGGCAGGCGGAGTCTTGTGGTGATGCATCACCCGTGCATTCGGGTGGGAGGGCGAATCTTTGACAGCATCCGACTTGATGACGATTCGGTGCAGCGCTTGGCCGAGGTTGTTAAGCGCCATGAGGTGTTCGCAGTTTCGGCGGGTCACGCCCACATGTCGTGCTTCGCGGCATTCGCCGGCACGCAAGGGATGATTGCCCCGTCTTGTGCCTACGAGTTCGGCATCGTTAATGGCACGTTCTCGTACCAACTCGGCGAGCCGCAATACCTCGAGCACTCATGGAGTGCCGACGGTTCGAATTACCTCGCACGAGTCGTGACGGTTGAGCCCTCGTTGTGGCGTGCGATTCGCTAGTCGCGCCGGTGCTCACTTCTCTCATCGCGCCTGAGATGTGCATCACGCGTCAGTGGTCACCCGCAGGCTCAGTCACGGACGCAATCAATCGAGCGACGTGCGGGGCGAACCAGCCGGCGTAACGCTCTTGTAGCTGTGCAAGCTTCCAGTCAGTTCCGCTCATCCTTGCTCGACAGATTGGTGACCCACAGTGGCAGTTGAACGTAATGAATGAGTTGGTATCGCTCATCGCGTAATCGAAGGTCACTGATTCGCCCGCTTTGATGTCGCGCATTGCGACGAGCGTCGTAGCGTCGGTGAACCCGCAGTTCGGCTCGCAGCTGTGGTTGATGAAGTCGACGGGAAGTAATTCTTCATCATTCACCAGAAACTGGTCGTCGCCAATCTGCAGCAATTGATCGCGCTCTTCGGTGCTGAGCGTGAGTGCTTGGTGTTCGGTGATGGTGCGTCCACGCCAGATGGCAATGACTTCGCCCTTCGCAAATGCCCGCTCAGCAACCACCCCGCGGCCGAGCACACGCGATGTCACTACCCGCAGACCAGGTGCCGAGTAGGTGGTGTTGTCGACCATCGGTCTCTGCTCGCGCGATTAGACGACGACGTTCACCAGACGCTGAGGTACGACGACGACGTTCTTTGCGGTCTTGCCTGCCATCGCCTTTACGACGGCTTCATCGGCAAGTGCCAAGGCGGTGAGCTCGTCGTTGGTTGCCCCACGCGGAACGGTGAGCCGAGCACGTACCTTGCCGTTGACCTGCACGGGAATCTCCATTGTGTCGCTCACGAGCAGCGCAGGGTCGGCGATGGGGAAGGCGGCGTAGGTGATCTCGTCGGTGCGACCAAGTCGCTGCCACAGTTCGCTGCCGAGGTGCGGGCACAACGGGCTCAGCATCTGTGCAAGTGCCTCGGCAACGACACGCGGAGTGGTGCCCACCGCTTCGACGTGCTTGGTGAGTGCGTTGTTGAGTTCGATCAACTTGGCGATTGCGGTGTTGAAGCGCATTCCCTCCATGTCGCGGCGCACACCGTCGATGGCCACATGCAAGGCCCGCAGGAGCGGTTCGGGGCACGGTGCATCGCTCACCGTGAGTGCTCCTGAGTCTTCGTCGACCACGTTGCGCCAAACGCGTTGGAGGAAGCGCTGCATGCCGACGACGTCGCGGGTGTTCCACGGCCGGCTCGCATCGAGCGGGCCCATCGACATCTCGTACAGACGGAAGGTGTCGGCACCGAATTCGTCGTACATCTCGTCGGGGGTGACGATGTTCTTCAGACTCTTGCCCATCTTGCCGTATTCGCGGGCGACTTCTTCGCCGTCGTAGAAGTATTTGCCGTCTCGTTCCTGCACATCGTTGGCGGGCACGGTCTGGCCTCGCGAGTCACGGTAGGCGTACGCCTGGATGTACCCCTGATTGAACAGTCGGTGAAATGGTTCGCTGCTTGATACGTATCCGAGGTCGTACAGCACCTTGTGCCAAAAGCGCGAATACAAGAGGTGCAGAACGGCGTGCTCGACGCCGCCGACATACAAGTCGACGCCGCCGGTGTGGCCATCGTGCTGCGGTCCCATCCAGTAGCGCTCGACCTCGGCGTCGACGAACGCACTCGCATTGGTGGGGTCGAGGTAGCGAAGCTCGTACCAACAACTGCCTGCCCACTGCGGCATGACATTGATCTCGCGACGCAAGGTGGCTCGCGGTTTCTGCTTGCCGGTGATTGGGTCGTGGACCTCGATGTCGACGTTCACCCAGTCGGCGCGACGGGCGAGCGGCGGCACAGGATCGCTGACCTCGTCGTCGGGGTCGAGGGCTTGCGGTTTGAAGTCGGCAAGCTCGGGAAGCCCGACGGGCAACATTGCGTCAGGCACCGAGACCGGCATGTCATCTTCGTCGTAGACGATGGGGAACGGCTCGCCCCAGTAGCGCTGGCGCGAGAACAACCAGTCGCGCAGTTTGTAGGTGACGGCGCCGCGACCGATGCCACGCGCGACGAGCCAGTCGATGGTGCGCCGTTTGGCTTCCAGCATCTCGGTGATGCCGTCAAGTGCCAGAGTGTCGTTGCGAGAGTTCACGTACGTACCTTCGCCGACATAGGCGTCTGGCCACGTCGAGCAATCCGTCGTCGGCTGCAGCTTGTGCGCAGCGAACCACGCGTCGGGCGGCATCTGTGTTGCGACAATCGGCAGCGAATATTTGCGGGCGAACGCGAAGTCACGCTCGTCGCCCGACGGCACCGCCATGATGGCGCCCGTGCCGTAGCCCATGAGCACGTAATCGGCAATCCAGATCGGAATCTCTTTGCCCGTCACGGGGTTGGTGGCTACGGCACCAATCGACACTCCGGTCTTCTCGCGATCGTCGCTTTGTCGATCGGTGGTGCTGATTGCCGCAGTCTGTGCGCGGTACGCAGCGACGGCCTCTCGTCGCTCCGGCGAAGTCAGCGCATCAACCAGCGGGTGCTCGGGTGAGAGCACCATGAACGTGGCGCCGAACAACGTGTCGGGGCGTGTCGTGAACACTTCGATGTCGCCAGCCTTCGACGCAAAACGAACGTGGGCGCCCTCGCTACGACCAATCCAGTTTCGTTGCATCAACTTGATTGACTCCGGCCAGTCGAGACGCTCAAGATCGTCGAGCAAACGATCGGCGTATGCAGTGATGCGCATCGTCCATTGGCGCATGTTTCGCTTGAACACCGGGTAGTTGCCAATGTCGCTGCGACCCTCGGCAGTGACTTCTTCGTTTGCCAGGATCGTGCCGAGTCCAGGGCACCAGTTGACGGGTGCATCGGCGAGATAGGCGAGTCGGTGGTCGTTGACGAGCTGTTTCTTTTCGCGCGCCGACATATCCGACCACTTCTTGCCATCGGTTGCACGCCTGCCCGACTCGAATTCGGCAATCAACTCCGTGATCGGTCGCGCCCTGCCCTTTTCGGTGTCGAACCACGAATTGAACACCTGCAGAAATATCCACTGTGTCCAGCGGTAGAACGACTCGTCGGTAGTGCTTACGCTGCGGCGCGCATCGTGGGCAAGACCAAGACGACGCAACTGGCGACGCATGTTCGCGATATTCGACTCGGTGTTCTCTCGCGGGTGGATGCCGGTCGTGATCGCATGCTGTTCGGCTGGCAAGCCGAACGAGTCGTAACCCAGTGCGTGCAAAACGTTGAAGCCCGTCATGCGCTTGTAGCGACCAAAGACGTCGGTAGCGATGTACCCGAGCGGGTGGCCTACATGCAGACCTGCGCCAGACGGGTAGGGGAACATGTCGAGAATGAACAATTTCTTACGTCCGGCAATCTTCTCGGGCTCAGCAAGCGGCCCCGCTGGGTTGGGGGACTCGAACGTTCGGGAAGATTCCCAACGGTCCTGCCACTTGGCCTCAATCTGGGCCGCCAGCGAGGCGTTGTAGCGGTGTTTCGGCGTCGAATCACTCGCGGGCATCTTCGTTTAGCGTAGTTGTCGTCATGCGTGATCGTCGTCGTCCAGGTCGTGCAGATGACCGTCGTCGGAACGAGCGGAATGCGCGGATGAGCGAGATTCTCCGTGAGGTGATCGCCGACGAATTGGCAAAGCTCGACGATGACCGACTGCAACTGGTGACGGTCACAGCGGTGGAGGTGGATTCGGAGATGAACCACGGGGTCGTCTATTTCGACTCGCTCGAGGGCGTCGCTGGCGACGAGAAGATCATTGAGGCTCTGAACGAGTACCGAAAGCGAATCCAACACGAGATTGCCTTGCAGGTGCGTTCACGTCGCACCCCAGTGTTGGAGTTCAAGCCTGATGAAACGATGAGGGCTGCAGCGCGCATCGACGAAGTGTTACGCGAAGACGCTCGGCGTCGTGCGGCTGGCTCGTCTCCTTCTGTTGATGCAGACGGCTCGTCACCGCACAGCAGCGAATAACCCGCTGCATGGCACGCAAGCCCGCCGTCACGCACGGCTTCGTCATTGTGGACAAGCCAGCCGGCATGACGAGTCACGATGTCGTTGGCCGTCTTCGCCGCCGATTCAACGAGCGACGCATCGGGCACTCCGGCACGCTCGACCCGGATGCCACTGGTGTGCTCATCGTTGCTGTTGGCAACGCGACACGCCTCCTGCAATTCTTTGGTGACCTACCGAAGACCTACACCGGCGAGGTGGTCTTCGGCACCGCGACGAGCACGTTGGATGCGTCTGGTGAGGTGGTTGCTACTCGAGACATGTCGTCACTCTTCATTGAGCGAGTGCAAGAAGCAGCCAAGAGATTTGTTGGTGACATCTTGCAAGTGCCACCGATGGTGTCGGCACTAAAGGTTGGTGGACGTCGTTTGCATGAAATCGCCCGTGAGGGCGGGGAGGTCGAGCGCGAGCCGCGACCCGTGACCGTGCATCGCTACGTGGTGCATGGTGAAGTTGAACGGATCTCGGGCAATCCAGTTGTGCGCATCGAAGTGACATGCTCATCCGGCACCTACATCCGCACACTCGCTGCCGACCTCGGCGAGGCACTCGGTGGGTTCGCTCACCTCCGCAACTTACGGAGGCGAGCAATTGGGGACTTCGTCGTTGGCGACATTCTGGACGTGTCATCAATTGACACGTCTCCGCTCCTGCCAGTGGTAGCTGCACTCACGCACCTCGACAGTGACGGAACGTCGTTCGTCGAGGTCGACGACGACACCGCGCGAATGGTGGGTAACGGTCGGGTACTCGAGCATCTGCACCAGGCGACGCACGGCGGTAATGCGCCTGCCAGTGAGGCCGCAGGGCAGCGCCGATTCGTGCTCGATGCACAACATCGGCTTCTTGGTGTGTATGAGCGGTCAGATGATGCGTGGCGACCGAGTGTCGTGATGCCTGAACCCGTGCTCTGACGATCCGTGTCGGTGATGCTGTCAGCGTTAGCGTGACGACGCGTGAAAACCGTCGTTGAGCCGACGCGAGCGGCAGTGATTGCTGCGCTGGGTGACGTGCGAACAGTGGTCACAATCGGCGCCTATGACGGAGTGCACCTCGGTCATCGTGCCGTGATTTCGCAGGTGCGCGAGCGTGCCACCGCGATGGGTGCAAGCAGCGTTGTCGTGACGTTCGATCGCCATCCAGCTTCAGTCGTACGGCCGGAGTCTGCCCCAAGACTGCTCACTGATCCGCAGCAAAAACTTGAGCTACTCGCTTCGACAGGTGTTGACGCCACGTTGGTGGTGCCGTTCAGTGAATTGCAGTCGAGGGAGGCTCCCCGAGACTTTGTGCAACGGGTACTCATTGACGCACTCAAGATGCGAGCGGTCATCGTCGGCGAAGACTTCCACTTTGGCTACAAGCGCGGTGGCAATGTTACGTTGCTGCGCGAGATGGCAACTGCCAACGACTTCGAAGTGTCGCCCCTCAACCTCATTGCGCGCACCGACGGAGTCAATGAAGCGGTGAGTAGCACTGCGATTCGTCGTGCGCTGTCGGGTGGTGATGTGCGACGCGCGAGCGAAATGCTTGGGCGTGCCCACGAAGTGCGTGGCACGGTCGTGCAAGGTGACAAGCGCGGGCGCACCATCGGCTTCCCGACAGCGAACGTGGCCATCGATGCTTCGCTGTGTTTGCCCGCCGACGGCGTGTATGCGGCTCGAGTGACGATCGGCGACGGTTCGACTCACCCCGCGGCAATCAATATTGGGCGACGTCCAACGTTCTACGAACATGCGCAGCACTCGCTGCTTGAGGCTCACCTTCTTGATTTCTCTGGTGATCTGTACGGCCAGACGCTGCGCGTGGCGTTCGTGGAGTTCTTGCGGGGTGAGCGCAAGTTTGCGGGAATTGATGAGTTGCGGTCGCAGTTGCAGACCGACATCGCGCAAGCCCGCGCCGCACTGCGCTAGCGCATTCGCTGATACTCGTTTCGCTAGCGCGATGCGTACAGCGTGGTTCGCTGCCGAAGTGGTCGACCAAGTGGCTCGACCAACGAGGCGAAGCTCTCTGGCGTCATGCCTTGACCATGGCTCGCGCCAGCTGCCCGCGAGATGTTCTCGTTCATCAGGGTGCCGCCCATGTCGTTGCAGCCTGCATTCAGCAACTGGCGGGTGCCTTCGACGCCAATTTTGACCCATGATGCCTGGATGTTGTCGATTGCGCCGCGGTAGGCGAGTCGTGCGACGGCATGCACGAGCAACGTCTCTCTGAAGGTCGGCCCGCGCCGTGACTTGCGCTGCAGATAGATGGGCGATGCCATGTGCACAAACGGCAGACCGACGAATTCGGTGAACCCACCCGTCTCGTGTTGCAGCGCGCGGGTGCGCACGAGGTGCCGCGCCCAAGCGGTTGGTGACTCAATCGAGCCGAACATCATCGTTACGTTGCTGCGCAGGCCCACGCTGTGTGCCGCACGGTGAGCCTCGAGCCACTCCTCGGTATTCACTTTGTCGCTGCACAACACAGCGCGAACCTCATCGTCGAGAATCTCCGCGGCGGTGCCAGGCAATGACGAGAGACCTGCTTCTTTCAGTCGAGAGAGATATGACGGCAGGGGCTCACCGAGGCGGCGCGCCCCCTCGGTGACCTCAAGCGCAGTGAAGCCGTGCACGTGCATATCGGGCACTGCTTGCTTCACTGCACGAGTGACGTCGATGTAGTAATCGCCATCGAAGTCAGGGTGAATACCGCCTTGCAGCGTGACTTCCGTGGCGCCGAGATCCCATGCCTCGCGCACTCGCTCTGCGATGTCATCAAGCGTCAAGAGATACGGAGTGCCACGCAAGTTGAGACTGAGAGGTCCCTTCGAGAAACCACAGAACTTGCATTTGAACGTGCACACGTTGGTGTAGTTGATGTTGCGGTTGTGTACCCACGTGATGTCGTCGCCTACGGTGGCACGCCGCAGCTCGTCTGCCGCGCGCGCCACAGCCAACAATTCCGGCCCACGGGCTTTGAACAGCGCAACAATCTCGTGCTCACCGAGCGCGTGGCCGAGTTCGACGCCGCGCAACACTTCGCCCACTGGTCCGTGCAACTTGCGCGAGCGCTCGGTGACGGAGCGACGGATTGTTCGAGTCACGTCAGGTTTTGCAGCGACAAGCAGCTGCGGTGGGGGATTGTTGGCACCCGAGTACCACTGTGTCGATCGATGTCCGACGAGCACAACTTCTGCGCCGTCGTGCACCACATCGGCGGCGGTGACGCGTTCGGGCCATATCGCGCCCGGATCGTCACGGCCGAGACCTTCTGCGTCGCTGCGGTCGAGCACCCGAAAGCGCAGGCCGCTGTCGATCCAGCGCGGAGCCTCGTTCAGGCCGATGTCGTCGATGAATTCCGGATACACGGTGAGTCGTGGTGCGAGCGCACGGCCGGCCTGCTCGGTGACGACACGCAGTTTGTCGAGATCGGGCCACGGACGCTCGGGGTTGACGTGGTCAGCGGTGATCGGTGAGACACCGCCCCAATCGTCGATACCTGCGGTGAGCAACACGCCGAAGTCGTCGCTCAAGTTCGGTGGAGCCTGCAGGTGAATCTCGGGCGGAAGAATCAGTCGCGCGACCGCGATCGACCAGAGGTATTCATCACTGTCGCACGCGGGGTCGTGCTGCATACCGGTGCGGGGTTTCGGCAAGAAGTTCTGCACGATTACTTCTTGCACGTGTCCGTGGCGAAAGTGCGAAGCAGCAATCGCTTCGAGTGCTGCAATGCGATCTTCGCGATGTTCGCCGATGCCCACCAAGATGCCCGTAGTGAACGGAATCTGTAGTTCGCCTGCGAACTCCAGCGTGTCGAGCCGTCGTTGCGGAACTTTGTCTGGAGCTCCACGGTGGCATTCGAGGTCATCGCGCAGCGTTTCAATCATCATTCCTTGTGACGGAGAAACCCGTCGCAGCATCGCCAACTCGTCCTTGTATAGCGCGCCTGCGTTGGCGTGGGGCAGTAGCCCCGTCTCGTCGAGCACCAACTTGGCCATGTCGTGCAGGTAATGCACGGTGGAGTCGTAGCCGTTGGCGCGTAGCCAGTCAGCGGCCACGTCGTACCGCAACTCGGGGCGCTCGCCGAGCGTGAAGAGTGCCTCGTGACAACCGGCGGCGGCACCACGCTTGGCGATCGTCAGCACCTGTTCAGGCGAGAGATATGGATGCTCGAGTCGTGCAGGCGGTTGGGCGAACGTGCAATAACCGCACTTGTCGCGGCACAGCATGGTGAGCGGAATGAACACCTTTGGTGAATAGGTGATTCGTGCTCCGAACTGCAGGTCGCGCACCTTGCGGGCGTCACGTAGCAACTCGTCGAGCGATGAGTCGAGAAGATGTCGATGTTCCACGCGAGTCCCTCGGGCAGGCGAGAAGTTCGCTGCCCCCACGTCGTAGTGATGTTGTGTCAGGACTCGATCGCGCGGGCCGCAAGTGTTAGAGGTGCGGCTCGCTCGTATTCACCGAGCGTCTCCACCATAGCAATGGCGTTCGGCGCGTGTCGATGGCTCGTAGTTCGGGCAGCGGATCTGCCGCTCCCGTTGATGGCAGAAGCGACGGAGCTACTTGATGGTGGAAGCGACGGAGCTACTTGTCGCCGAGGGCGCGGAACAAGGCCCGCACGTTCTGGCCAGTCATCGGCACACGGTTGCCAGTACGCGAGATGAACCCGAGTTGCACGCCCGTCGCCGGGTCGAGCACCGTAAACACCTGCTCGTGCCCGTGCTCGTCGACGACCACGTCGGTGAGCAACGGAACGTCAGCGGAGCGAAGTAGTTCCTGGACGTAACCGGCATTGAGCACTTCGATGGCGATGTGTTGCACGCCCGAGCCGTGTTCGGCGAGATGTGCGTCAACTGCTTTCTCACCCGGGCCGACGAGCACCACGGTGACTCCGCCACCTTCTGCAACTTTGATAGCGGCGTCGTCGGTGTCGTTGACGGAGAAACCGATCGCAGAGAGAAACTTCGTCGCGGCGGCGAGATTCGCCACAGCCACCACCACATGGTCGATGCGGCAAGCAACAGCGTCGAGCGCTGACGCCAGCACATCGGCAACTTTTGACGGCTTCTCGAATGGCTTCACATGCGCCACTTCGATTCGGTGAGTTTCCGAAAGGAGGATTCGGAACAACTGTTCGACAAAGTCGGGGTCAACGTCGTTGTCGATTGCCCACTGCCGACGCGTAGTGAGCACTTCGCGCACGCGTTGGGGCTGAATCACTGCAGTGTGCGTCTGTGACTTGAGGTCGGCAACCTCGCGGCACACTTCCATGCGCTGGGCCAGCAACTCAACGATCGCTGAATCGATGTCATCGATCTGCTTACGCAGTTCGTTGAGGCTGCTCATCGACGCCACCTCGAGAACCAGCCTCGCTTGTCGCTGCCTGTGCGTCGCCCACTCGCACTACCTGCCACCAACCGCTCCACATGCTTGGCGAGCACATCCATTTCAATGTTCACTTTTTCGCCGGGATTGCGCGCGCCGAGCGTGGTTACGGCAGCGGTGTGTGGAATTACCGCAACACGGAACGTGTCGTTCGTCAAGTCGAACGCTGTCAGACTTACACCGTCGACCGTGATTGAACCTTTTTCAACGAGCAGTCGCATCGCTTCGCGGGGGATGCGTACGCAAAAGTTCGGTGCTGGCGATACCACTTCTCCAACGAAATCCACATGCCCGAGCACGACGTGACCGCCGAAGCGTCCGTCGGCGGCCATCGGTCGCTCGAGGTTGACGCCATCGTTGACGCGGAGGGCGCCGAGGTTCGTACGGGAGTACGTCTCGTCACTGACGTCGGCTTCCCACCAGTCATCGCCACGTGCGACGACGGTCAAGCAGCATCCATTGACGGCAATTGAGGCGCCAACGCCGCTGTCTTTCAGTACGTCTCGTGCCGCAATGCGCAAGCGCGAGCCGTCTCGTGAAAGCACCGAACCGAGCTCCTCGACGATGCCCGTGAACACGCGCTCAACGCTAACCGTGGCTCGTCTAGTCGAGCACTCGCAGCCTTACCCAAGTTTCGGTCACCTCGATCACTTGCACCTTGGCTGGTCTTGCGTTCCAGTCACCAGCCACCAGTACATCCCCGGGTTGTGGTGAGAGTGTCTCGCGAACATCGCGGGGGCGCACGAACAATTCGTCGTCATTCAGGTCGTTGAAGTCAACCGCGACATCGATGTTCGGGTGGGTCCGGAGAAACTCGAGGTCATGACTCATGGAAGGGATTCTCCATTCGTTTGCTGAAGTTGTCAATGAATCTCTGAATGCCGAAGTCTGAGGTATCACCAAACTCAACGGAATAGTGCGGCGCGCGAAATGTTGGAAGAAGTCGAAAACGGGCTGCGATCAGCGTTTGTACCTCGGCAATCGTGATGACGTTGTACCCGATCATCACCCGAGATTTCAGTGCATTATCAAGATCGAGTGGATTGACGACTACAACAGAGATCAACGCGGATCCAAAGAGGTCGAGTGACCGGTTGAGCTTTGAGCGCAGACTCGCTGGCGAGTCGATACCGCCGCGCAGGACGAGCCAGTGGTCGGGTGGTGGTGG
>Ga0208084_1000143_pt1 | contig 18429 bp, 14 predicted proteins | sample LakMenEpi14Sep09_FD_150698 | JGI IMG/M metagenome (GOLD analysis project Ga0208084, IMG submission 150698) | Freshwater microbial communities from Lake Mendota, WI - 14SEP2009 deep hole epilimnion (SPAdes) | ecosystem: Environmental > Aquatic > Freshwater > Lentic | place: Lake Mendota, Madison... | reverse complement strand
CAATATCACTTACGCTTCTTACTGTCTTAGTGTAATCTGAACCTGTGTAGAATAGAAGCGGTGACTCTGGTATTCTTTGTAGAATAGCGTTGTTAGCAACATCTAGAACGGCGTCAGCGCCTGGTGCAGGATTTACACCAGAAGCAGCGGCATAAAGACTTCTTACATTAGAGAAGACATTTGAGCCTAGCATCTTAACATCGGATAGATATACGTTATATTTGGCATCGTATCCTGGTGTACCTGTAACATACTCATAAGAAAGTAATGTTGCGGAACCGATCTTGCTTCCTGTCTGTGTAGCAATAGACCACTTCTTTTCAGAAACTCTGTTCTGTGCGGTATTATAAAGGTCGATAGCGTTACCTTTGTTTAGCTCCCAACCGCCAACAAACTCATCAACAGTTACATAAGAACCTGGTGTGAAACCAACTAACTGTGCATTGACATTTGATGTTGTTAGACCCTTCTCAACTGATAGATCTACAGTTGCTAGTGAACCAACCTGATATCCCTCACAGTAACCAGTTCCTGGTGAAACACCGGCATAAAGAAGTGAGTTATTTCCGTTAGCGTAACGACCAAAGTTTGAACCTGTGTCATCATGCTCTTTGATTTGGACTTCCATACCGTTAACAACATAATCACCAGAGTTATCATGTGTTCTACGAGCCATAGCATCATTAATATAAGAATACTGAGTATTTGCTAGGAACGATGTTGCAACACCATTTTCTAGTGTGAATAGAGTTACAAAGTTCTGAACGTCTAGAGCATCGTTAGCGCCTACTACGGATAGTTCTGGATTTAGTCTTAGACGATCAGCACCAGGTGCAGAGAAGTTTGATGCTTCTTGTGCAGGATCAAGTAGTGAAGAATCTCCAGAAGCATTAACAATCTCTTCGGAAATGTAGAAACCAACTCTTGCTGTTGGATTGGCGTTATATCTATTAACAATAATAGATGAATCTGGGAAAGCAATAAAGTGATTTTTGGCAAATAGAACACCAGCAGAAATGGCAAAACGACAAGCAAATCCTGTAGGAGCAGGATCGGTATTATGAACGACTAGTGTATATGGTGTATTACCAATATTTGCTCTTAGAGTTTCACCAGCTTGGAATACTTTATTTGTAGCATTAGATGTAGATGCTGAGGTGTAGGCAACATAAATTGTTTTTGTATTTTGAGATGACTCAACGCCATCTAGAGTCTGAATAAGCTGTGCAGTAATGTTACTAGTTAGACCACGAAGTTCAACTCTTGTATTGCCTGCTTGTTTGCCCTGATAGATAAAGTTTTCCCAAGCAGCCATACTGACAGTATTGCCATTGGAATCCGTATCTAGAACTTTAACATAACGAGCGGCACGACCTGCTGTTAGACCAGCATTAGTTTCTAGGTAGAAAGCACCGGGAATGACAATTGTGCCGTCTTTGAAAATGTTACGACCAAAACGCTGAATCTGATCCTGCAGAGTTGTCTGAATTTGCGTCAGTTCTCTTGCCTGAACCGCATAGCCAGGCTTAAATAGAATACGATAGAAACCCTTTGTGGCATCATAATCGTCGTAGTATGGTGTTACATTGAAGTCTGTGGTCAGCGCCGTAACATTAGCAGTATTTGCCATTTTCTATTCTTTCCCTTAGAAACTTAGTAGAATTTTAAAATCTTCGTTCTGGTCTATTGAACGTTCGATAGGAACTATATGATCTATATATAAAAGTTTTCCAGTATATGGTTCCATATCGGGTTGTAGAATTGAACTAACATATCTTGTAGTGGTTGTGGTATTACCTGTAATCAAATCCGATGATGGCGTTCCAACAACGTTTGATAGTTTAAGTTTTGAATTAGCAAAGTCCCATTCAACAACAGTGCCTTTGAATGTTGCATTTGCTAAAGTTGAACCTTGATATACTAATTCATCTTCCTGATAGTTTGTTGTAGATGAACTTTCAGCCATTGATAGAACGGTCAGTTGCGAAACAACAGTATTTGAGATGGTATTTGTTGAAGCAAAAACAAATGGATTTTCAATGATAGCCACCTGTCTGTAATCATTGGCGACAGTTAGAACACCACCTTCTCTATTGTTTATCTTAGTGTCGATCATCAAGTATGAACCACCTAGTTCATAAAGAGGATCCGCTCCATGACCACCAGGCGGACTAATAATTGCTCTAGCATTTGCGCCAGCGCCCGAATTGGCTGTAATTCTTACGTTAGCAAAAGTATATCCTGAGCCCTTACTGTCAACTAGAATGCTGTCAATTTGAAATGTAACAGTATTTCTTATGGCTCTTGCGTTAGCGAATAGACCATCACCAGTAATATTGACCGTGATATTATTAGATGTATAACCGGCTCCACGATTTACTAATATGATATCGTGAATAGCTCCATCAACGGCGTTGTCTTGTACCTGATATTGGAGAGTATTGTCGTCTGTGACAATAGTTTTAACAGGCATGAAAGAATCAGTTAGAAATCTTTCCTGATCTTCGGCAGAAATAGAATACATATATTTCCACACATACTTATCGGATGTCTGAAACTGTCCTACAGGATTTGTGGAAGTAGGCTTTGTGATAGAGGCAGTGCCATAGTTATTAGCAATACATTTATAAACATTGAACTCGTCGGTGAGAACATAAAAAGCTGTATTGGCATTTTTATAATCTTTGGAGTCAGCTAAATCAGAATAAGCAGTATAAACAGTGTTATTAGTCCAGTTAAAACGAGGAACAACATGTCTAATATCGTTGCCTGTAATACGCTTTCCACCAATCATGTTTCTCCAAACATCATAAACAGATGCTTCGGAAGTATTTGCCTGAGGTGGATTTGAATCGTTTGTCCAAGAAAATGATCTACCAAATGTTAGATATAGATTTGAACTAGACGGCTCCGAAACAGATTCACGAAACTGTTTTGCTACGAATATGCCAAGGTCTTTGGAACGAACTGATGCCATTATTTTCTCTCTTTAGACTATTTATATGCCAAATCTGCGGCGATCTTTGTTGAACAGTGTTTGTATTTCGGTATTTGAAAGCATCTTATTATAGATTTCAACAGAGGCAATTTTACCCTCGAAGGTGTAATTATTGGTAGATGGAAATGCACCAATGATCATATTAGCTGTGGAATCTGTAGCACCATTGGCAATGCCTGCTGATACTCCTTTGAATACACCATTAGAATAACCTCTGATATTAACACCATCATATGTAAACACAACATGCTGCCATGCATTGGAAGCGGCAATACCTGTTGTAGAAAGTGTCAATGTATTATTAGTAGTTGAAGGTCTGACATACATTTGAGGTATGCCGCCGCTCATATGAATATCAAATCCTCTAGCTGCTGTATATTTCGAAACAATTGTTTTCAGTGAATTTGTATTCGACTGATTGATCCATACAGAAACAGTCATGACATTAGCAACATTCAATGTGTTGGCGTGCTGCATTGTAGCATTACCAACAGAATAAATGCCCTGTAGTTCCAGACCAGAAGCAGTAAAGTAGGTATTGCCTCTAACGTTAGCTCTCTGGGAAGTATTGGCAGCATTATACCAAACATTCTGTGTATTATACAGAACATTGCCTAGATTTGCTGTTGTATTACTTAAACCAGTTCTCTTATCAAATGTTAGATATGTGTAAGTAGATAGTGGTATATAACTAGATGCATTTGATGTGCTAAACTTGGCAATCAGATTATTATATACTGTATCGGATGTTACAAAGCTATTCAATACATTAGATGACACATTTTGCTGTGTCTGATCCTTGTATTGATGCTGACCAAACAAGATCATGCCAGCAGGATGTGAAAGTTCTTTGATTGGCTTTCTATATTTGTTTAGCGAAACATCGGACTTAATAACATATGAATATGGCTGATAATAATCTCTATCCTGTAGGAAGTTATATCCAGATAGATGACCATCGTCATTAATATATCTGCCAGGATAGGTGTAAATACCTGTAACGATATTAGCAAACGCTTGTGCGGTACCATCGCCCTGTGACTGTAGATTGATTGTAGGAGCAGTTAGATAACCAGCACCGCCAGATAGAACCTTAAGTCTTTCAATAGATCCGATGACGTTAGAAGTTGCTTCGAGTAGTTCACCCTCACCAATAATAGCAGTTATCATAATATTGGCACCGTTACCAGTAGTTGTTACAACATTGGCTCTTGGCAACGCTGACATTGAATAGCCAGCTCCGCCTTCATCGTATCCATCTCTTGGATAAAATGCTACTTGCTGAATAGTTCCATTAGCATCAACTAGCGTAACAACAGCGTTGGCACCTTCACCATAATCTCCATATCGATTAATGAACTCAATAACGTTTCCTTGTTGATAACCTAGACCACCATCGATGATTTCCATACGGCCAAGAATACCAAGTGAACGAACAAATGTATTTGACAAAGCGTCCACTGTAGGCAGTTCAAAATAATTAAAGCCTTGATTGGTAATCTGAGTGGCAACAATAGGTCCGCAGTTGTCATATGTCCAGAAGATCAATGAGTTTGCCATTGTTGTGTTGGCATTTGGCTTCTTATATACAATAAATGATTTCTGTAATAGATTAGCACTCAAAGCTGGAGTAACAGTAATGACGTTTGAAATAATATTACTGCTGGTAATCATAACGTATTCGTTATTTGTCAGTAGATAATCACCAGTTTCAAAATACACATTCGAGTTACTTACCCAACGGTTAAGATTAACGACATTAGCTGCACCGATGCCTGTATTGATTGTCAGATTGGACGTATTGATATACACATTTGAAAGACCAGAGTAGGATTGATTCTGATTTACATTTAGTGTATTGGCAATAACTGTGTTGGCAAGATCAATAATTCTAGTACCAACAATACTATAGTTCGCAGGATGGAATGTTTCGTCATTATTAACAGATGAAATTATGGCAGCCGCATTCTTACCACCACCTCCAACGAATAGAAGTGGATCATTTACACGAAAACCAGCACCAGGGAGAACTACGTTAACGGATTTAATCTTACCCTCAAGATTTGCTTTCGCCACTTTTGAAATGATAATTTGACCACCTGAACCAGAATTACCACTTTCGACAGGCACAAGAGCGCCTTGAACATAGCCTGATCCAGGAACGCTAACTGTTGCTGAAATAATAATACCAGAAAACAGATTACAAGATAGATGCTTTACTTGTCCGTTTTCTTCAAAGAAAGTAAAGATTTGCTCGCCGTTTTCAAAGTCTTGCTCAACGGCAGATATTTTAAGTTCTGTTACGAGTGTTCCGTTATCGTAATACTGATCAACAGCTTCTACGGTACAAGTTGAGTTTGATGTGGCACCTCTAATTGTTCTTCCACGAAACAAAGTGAATGCGGAAGAATTTGCCACGTTATTAACAGCAAAGTCTTTAACGTTTAGTGATCTTTCAACGAACCACTTACCATCAGATGCACGGAGAATATCGTTCTTTGGATAATAAAATTCAATCTCTTCGCCATATAATGCTCTCATTAGGAAGCGGACAGACTTTTCTGAACCACGTGCCCTATAGAACTCTTTGGCGTGCTTTAGTAATGTGACCTTATCAGCAAGAATACTGTCGGGAATAAGAGCGGTAAAGTTATCATACAATTTTTGGAGAAACGCATGATAGTCGTTTTCTTCTTCAAGATAATGCTCTTCGCCTAATATGGCATCTAGTCGAATGTCTTCACTAATCTCATCAATGTCCAGAAATCTTGGAAAGTTCTTTGTCACATATGACAAGTTTCCATCTTGTTCAAGATACTTGTAATATGATTCCAAAAACTCAACAAAGCGGCCGTGTTCGTCTCTAACGAAACCTGGTACCTGTGATTTAATTAGAACTGAGGTTTTATTATTTGAACTCATGCTGTCTCTGGGATTAGTTCTAGCTGAATAGCCTGAATGTTATTTGTATCAATAGCAAGAATACGATTTCTGAGAGGCTCAATAACTCCTTGCTCAGGAATAACGTTTACTGTAAGAACGTCCTGATCATAGAAATCATTAGATGGCATAGAAACCACATTTATAGAATCTAGAGTTATTTTTCCTGTTGCATAGTCGATAGTTCCTGCGCTATCATTGACAATGACCTTTTCACCGTTTGTCTTATAATAATATGTTCTGAGTGTTCCAACAGTTGATCTCAACTTAGCATTTAAGATAGCACCAAATCCACTTTCGTCTGTGACAGTGACAAACGCTCTGGTGTAATTGATACCAGGATTAGTAATCTCAACTTTGGCTATTCTACCATTAACAATTGTAGCAGCGACTTCTGCGCCTGTGCCATCGCCTGTTATAGTAACGACAGTTCCCGTTGTATAGTTAATACCAGGTGATTGAATTTCGATTGAATCAATACCAGTATAAGACTCAGGTACTTCTTCAACATATACGCTTCTTAGAATGTTTGCTGTATCTCTTACAGACATTGTTGGATAGCTGTATAGTTTGAAATTATAGTCACCTTTTCTCAATGGTGTATTGAAACTGATATTATATGTATTTCTATCACCGATTTCTATCTTCTGTCTTCTCTGTAGGAAAACATCAATATCAGAAGATGTTATCGATGGCTCCGACTGTTCAATATAGCTTTGTAACTTGGACAGTTTGAAGGTCGATTTAAATGTGTATAGTTCCGTTGTGGCGTAGTTGAAGATAGCCTCTTTAATGATCGTTTCGAGTTGTCCTCTTGTTCTGGTTGTTAGATTAGGATTGTATCTAATCTTTCCACGAACAATAACGAAGACATATTCTGGATCAATAATTTCTGGCTCAACTGTTAGAACGTTACGATTTTTAATCAGATTATCTTTAATCTCTTCCTTTTCAAGGTTGGTAAGAGTAAAGTAACCCTTTGTCTTTAGTGAGACGAATACCTTGCCATAGATTGGTGGAATGTTTTCTTCACCTCCCCATACAGAAACCGCCTCAATAAATGGATAATCTTTTGTGATTAGTGCTTCATAATCTGATTTAGTTACGGCACGATTTTGTGTGGTGTAATAGTTTGGCGCACGGAACTTAATTTGATCGTCGGTTTCTTTTTCTGTGCCGTTGGTAGATGCTTCAACCAGAGTAATTCTAACATTGGTCTTAAAGCCAGAAATACCATCGCCATCTGTAGCAGAAAACTTGGTGATGTTATTTGACTTAGCACCTACAGTATCGAGATAAGTTACTTGCACAATGTTTCCATTGGCTGGTCTTTTTCCGATGTAGTTATCGCCGAAATAGATGGTATATTTTAGATCGTGATCTTCCTCAACGAAATAAACTGTAGAGTTACTTCTTAGTTCAATGAAGTTATCGGCCAGTGTATAAATGGTTGTCTGTGTGTTTGATGCTGATTCCTGAACACTAACGATTAATGTTGATGTGTCCACGTTACCTGAAGGAATCTGAAATCTTGTTCCAGAGTTTGCTGTAACAGGAAACTGGCGAGTAACAACTTCACCCTGCTTGATACTAACGTTGGTAAATGTAAAAGAACCACCAGTCTTATAGGCTACATTAGAATGAAGCGCCACAAATGGAAAGTTTACTTGATTAATATCTGCGCCGATAAAATTCGTCCACTTGTCTAGTGTAATATAAGTGGCATCCTGATCCTCTGATGGACCTGGTGTGACGATAACATTGATCTTTGCTGTAGCACCTTGTTTAGACATAGGCACATAGTTAACCAACTTAGCATGTGAAAGGATATTATTTCGGATCTGAGCCGTATCAAGGAATGATTCATTAGCAGCCATGTTCAAATAAAAGGCATTATAGTATGTGTTATATGCCAGAATGTCCAGCAATACAGACATACCAGAACCTTCAAAGTCATAGTCCTGAAAGGTGCTCTGGCTGCGAAGATAATCTTTAAGATTGTTGCGAATAGATAAAAAGTCTAGGTCTGCAACTTTAAGTGTATTGTTTGAAGTTGCCATGATAGTTATCGAATCCTTTCAAGGAACATTGTTGTTAATACAGGCTCATTTCTATTGAGAATAATGTATTCTAATCTAACATTGAAACCATATTCATCTTCGTCATATGATACGGTGACGCCAGTTAGTCTAACTCTTGGTTCAAAGTTTTCAATGCAAACTCTGATAATCTTTTCTAAACGAAATTGAGTAGCCGATGTGGTAGGCTCAAATAGTAATGCTCTTACGTCGGAACCAATGTATGACTGAAAAGGACGATCATAGAAGTTGGTGAAAATCAAATTTCTAATCGAACGCTTAATCGCTTCATTGCCTGATTTAATCGACACATCATTCGTCGATGGATTCATAAGAAAATCCAAATCAAGGTCTGAATAATCTGGCTCTCTGTTGATCTGATTTATAGACATAAGAATCCTTTATTTTTATTATTTATGTTCTGTCCAGTTGTTTAATCCAAGGATCGTCAGCCTCTTCTTGTGGCTGATCCGCTCTTTGCGATCTTCTATCGCCAACGCCTTCTGCCTGTGTACCAGTTAAGAACTCAAATGCCATCTGTAGATTAAGACCACCAAACGCTTGTCCCATACCACCTGCTAGATTTACATTACCAGCACCAGGATCAACATGAACATCTGAGCCAACAACGTGAGTTGTTCCTGACATACCACCAACATGTGTAGTTGAACCTTTAAGAGAAGCAGAACCAGAAGCCTCAACGGAGGTATCTTGCTGCGAAGAAATCTTAATATTTTGTTGAGCAGAATTTTCGATGTTTTGCTGTGCTTCGGAAGAAATGCTACCGGCGTCGGCCTTCATTTTAATACCACCACTTTTAGTCTTAGTGGTAATATCTTTTTCAGCAGTTGTGGTAATACCCTTATTTGAAGATGTTGTGGTGATTTCTTCTTCGGCCGTATGATCTGTCTTACCGCTTTCATGCTTGATCGTAACTTTCTTACCATCTTGTTCATAAGATTGATCCGACTTACCATCTTTTGTTTGCTGGAACATATCGCCCTTTTCATTATAAAGGGACATATCTCCTTCACTGGGAACAGAACCGTGCCATCCTTTTGATCCAGCGGTGAATAACTTATCGCCTTGAGATGCTACTGTGGTTGATCCTTTAGATGTATATGCCGCAGCACCGTGTGCTTGATAGTTAATAGAACCTTCTATCTTCTTATTGACATTCTTGGCTTGTGTGTCCATATTGCCACGAATATGTCTATTCATATTCTTGGATGTCATATTATAATCACCCATAACAGTGAGATTATAATTCTTGTGACATGTAACGTTGTAATCACCATATACACGGAGAGACGCATCACCTTTAACTGTGATATCCTGTGCGCCTGAAATGGTCATACGATCTTCGCCAAAGATTACTTCATACTTGGAATTATGTGCGGTAATATGTAAAGCGCCATCTGGAAAGAACTCAATCGAAGAACCAGAACGATGTTGCAGAAAGACCGATTCATGTCCTTTTGTAGCATCCATACCAATGTTATTACCAGATCGATCCTTCATCGTCCAGTAATTAGGATATTCACCAGCACCTTGTCCTTTTCGTGGTGTTTCACGAACGTCATACGGATCTTCTGGAGTCTCTTTTGCTTTGCTATTATTTCCTTTGGCTGCCATAATATTAACCTCCCAAGAACTCTAAACTAAACTGACTGGTGCCAACTCCACCAACGCCACTCTCAAAATGATCTTTCTTCAATGGCTCACCACCTTCTGCGGTTTCTTTAAATATAGTGTTTAGTTTTTGTGCCGTGTCACTTTGATTTAATTTTTTATGCATAGTCTTGGCTTCTTTTTCTTGTTTTGGCGATAGTCTCTTAAACATCTCTTGCATGATTTGAGAAGATTTCCCAAACATTTGCTGCATCATAGAGGCTGCTTGATTACCGCCACCGCTTCCACCACTCTGATTAGCTGGTGATGATCCTGCACCTGGTGACTGTTCTGGACTACTAATAACATTCGACCAACCATTCATATTGTTCATTGTGTTGGCGTCGTATGTCACATTAATTGTGCCATCAAAACTTACGGTCTGTTTGGCTGTACCGTGTGCGGTATCGATAACATACTCGGTCGGTTCTAATTTATCATGACCAAATAACGATGTGTCCCATTGTAATCTTTGCATGACCTGCATTAAATCACTTATGGTGGTTACTTGTGACAATAGATTGGCAGAATTTTCTAAAAATGTTTCCTCATGAACCACACTACCAGTAACATATTCTGTACCATCACCAGTATCAAGTCCTTGAACTAGTTTAGACATACTATTAATAGCGGTTCGCATTTGCGGATTAACGCTACCCATAATGTCTTGCATATAGGTATTACTTGATGGAGAGCCGCCGCCAGTTGCTGGTGGTGCACCGCCTCCACCACCACCTTTACCCTTACTAGCAAGTCCTTGAAACATCTGTGCCATCGACATGACCTGACCAGCAAGTTGCTGCATCATTTGATTAGTCATCATCTTGTCGTTTTTAGTTTTAGCAGTAGGAACTTTCTTAGTTTCAGGCTGCATAAATCCTGTCATTTGGAACAATGCACCGTGAATTGGCAGACCGTCTAACAAATCTAGTGAATGTTCTTCGCCTTTTTCTTCGATTTTTCTAACTTTAGCTCCACGCTCTTCCGTCTCTTTAATCTTTGGAGGAATATTAACAGGAATCTTTTCCGATTGTAACTGTTGAAGAATCGGACCATTCATAATGTCTTGACCACCGCCGCCTGCACCACCGCCGCCTTTTCTAACAGTATTAGATAGACCTAATACAATACCGCCAGCATCTCCTGCTTGCTTTAATACGGCAACGATTGAACCCGGATCAGGCGGCCCCATAAAGCTATTTTGAGAAAATGCTGTTGGCGAGACAGACATTCCAGAAAACCACAAATCTTCTAGATTAACGTCCTGTTGCGAGTGTCGCATCGGATCAAAGATTGGTGCGGCACCATCTTGTCTTTCTGATGTACCAGTGGCGCTATTCTTATTACCACCGGCGATAACCATTGTAGTAATTTCACCTCTAGGATGTGAAGGTGTCCTTGCGTTTCCCATTATACTATACCTCGTCCTACTGTAGTAGATACACAATCAAATGTGGTTGTAGAGTAACCACCCATTTGAACTCTATGTGTCATGGAAGCAATAAGATAATCACCCGATCCATATAGTTGAGTGCCGCCGGCGTCTTTATCTTTCCATTCTAATGTAATAACATCACCAGCGTGTAATAGTGGATTCCATGGTGCTATCAATCTTAGAGCAACCTTATCTTTTTCTAATAGACCCATTCTTGCTTGGCGTCTAAGCAAATGTTTTTCTACATCGGTTTCGCAACCATTTTGTTGTTGTGCGGTGCCTTTATTAGTTAGTGACTGTTTATGATTGCCGTTCTGAATACATCCTGACATAGTGCCACCTAGAAAACTTCCTGTAGCGTCAGATGGATTCAGAAATGATCCAGCATTGATATTATTTCCGTTTTCGTCTAGACCATTTAGCAAATCAGAGAGCAAGTCATAATCACATGGAAAAGTAAAATGAATGGCTGCTCGTCTAGAACCTTTATCATTATAACCCATGTTCTCTCTATAGCCAACTTCGGAATGATAATATGTATATTTTGATCCTTGTGAGGCTAGACTTTTAAGTGATCTAAAATGATGCTTTGCTTCCCATCCATTATTTTCGTTACCATATGTCATATAATGAATAAAAGATGGATCATCGCCGTCTAGTGCTAGATTTGCTTGCTGTTGTATTACCTGAAATGGATGGATCATCTCGGCGATATAATCTCTCGCCGGACTACAATTCTGAATATCTGGATTAGAAGCACCAATACAAGACTCTAAAACATATCTGACAATTTCATCTGGTGTGGTACATTTCCATGATTTACTTACAAGTGTTTTTGCATCCTTGAGTAGTGATACATCGCAAGCATGAAAAGTCATCTCTTCGGTCTGACCGATGTTAACTGGCATAAACTCTCTATTGTCTAATCTATAGACAGTCTGAGCCACTTTCATTCTATTATCGAAATCATCTTCCATGTTAATGAACATTATCTGATTTTTAGTAGCATCCCAGTTTTTAAATGGTGTGTTTTTGTATATCTGAGATTGAAACGTGGCAGAAGTCTGTAGTCCAGGAGTCAACAAACTTTCCGTAGTGGTAACTTCTTTACAAGTTGTTTGTTTGAAACCATCTGTGCCACCAATAGTTCCTGTAATACGAACTCTACCCGAGTCTGTTCCTACACCACCATTGCTGCTATTAAAATCAGTAAAACTCGACATTAAACGAGCCTTCTAATATATGTTGGTCTATTAGTAACCATAGCCTTAAACTCATCCTGTATTTGTGTGTAATATTCTGATTTGATTATCTTGATGGAGCGACGATCATCATTCAATCTTTTCTCATGTTCGTAACAATAAACGATTTCACCATTGATTGTTACCTGTATCTGTTCTCCATTAATGTCATATACATTAGGCACAGCATACTCACCAGTAATAGCAAGATTACCACGATCTAGTGTCGCACCAAATGCTTCACCATTGTCCAAGTCTGCCAATAGATCCACTGTTTCACTATCTGCGGTATATACAGTGGAGTCGGCAGTTCTATATGTTGTGGATGTCCATGGTTCATAATAGCTGAAAGGAATATCATCTGGCATGTTTTCGGTAAGTCTCTCACCATTCACCCAAAATCTGGTGATATTTTCAACATCGGTTCTAATGTTCTTTCTTTTGATCACCTTTTCATAGTGGTGTGGTGTTGTCAAAGCATATTCCAATGAACCATATTTCTCGATGACATATTGATTAAAAGAGGAATCGTCCAGCGGCCATTCGAACTGTGCGTCCATAATATTATTTGCTAATAGTATTAACCAGGCACCGCCGGCATCACCATAAAACTTCTCGGCTAAAATCTCTGGTGTATCGCCATCTTCAATATCATACACTGTATATGAGTAAATATTATTGATGACGTTTCTAATAACACCTAAGCGATAATAGATGTTTATGACTTCCTCATAGTTAGATGCTTTGCCTCTAACCTTATTGATATCATACTTAACCTTTGGAAACAAGTCGTAGAATTTGCTGACTGCCATTTGTTATCCCTTAATAACCCATTCGTCTATTTTTAGTTGGACTGCTTTTTCGTATTCTTCAGGTAGTATCTTAATAAATCTTGATCTAGCATGATTGATTAGATATCTGTGAACTGCCTGAGGCATTAGCTCATATATCTTCTTGGATGATTCCATCAGACTCAAAAACTCTGCGTTAACGCTGGCTTTATCATCATCGCTAGTTCTCTTATACTCTATAATCTTTTTGACAAACTCTTTTCTATCACCGGTGGCTAGATAGTGCATATTAACACCTAGAAAGCCATCACGATACATCTTGATAGGAAAAGCCATCGGATACTTGTCATATATTTCCAACTTTGCCTTTAGCTTTGGATCATACTTGAAGAAGTATAGATTGCCTATTATAGCATTTTCACCTCTAGAACTATTAAGCAACCGTTTCTGAACCGTACCAGCGGTTAAATCTTTAGCTTTCTGATTTATCCAGTCGGTTAATTCATCTTGGGTATAGTTTTCCATGCTTTTATTTATCTTACATTTTGAATAGGTCAGACTCGGTAATAGTTCTAAAAGTCCATCCTCTATCTTTACAAAACTCTTCGGCTGCCTTCCATTTAGCCTGATTGATTCCCCATGTCACAACCTCGGTGATATACTTCCTGGTCTTTCTCTTTTGAGGAATAGGCTCAATCGTTTGTGCTTTAGGTTTAACCTCAAGGAGATACACCTGTTTATTGCCATTGTTATCAAGTGCCTCAACATAGAAGTCCACAAAGTAACGATGCGGTCTATTATCTACAGGAGATATATATGGTATTATCACCTCCTCGGAAGACCATTTTATTACATTCTTGTTGGTGTCACACCATTGCATGACCCTTCTCTCCCATCCAGATCGATATACGATATTGTCAGCATCACCTTTATACTTTTCAGGATGTTTCGGTCTAAAAAAACCTTGTTTATACTCATATGCCATATTATACCTCTACTAAATATATGTAGTATTCCTTTTGGAGATATAAATGGCAGGCAACGCATATCAGTTTCCTTCTGATCTATTAGACTCACCAGAGTATGGTCATATGATGCAATTTACTGCATATACACCGCAGTTTGTTATTGCTGGTCAGGGCGTTGGTAATAGACAGATACTAGACACATTTCTATTGTATGTTCCTGGCGGTGGAGAAAATAATCTCGAATGGTCACAGCAACATGAATATGAAGAAGTAAAAATGTCTAGACTAGGTACTGGTGCTGTATCTGGTATTATGCAAGCAACTCTCGGACATGGATTGCCATCGAAAGGCGCTGGTGTTGCAGGCGGTATTTTCAGAACAACGATCAATCCTTACGTTGAAGTTTTGTATAGAGGTACAGACCTCAGAGCATTTCAATTTTCTTTTCTGTTTTCACCGCAAAGCCGTGAAGATTCCCAGATACTATATGGTAATGGTAACGGAACAGGTCTATTAAATAGATTTAGATATTATGCAGCACCTGAAATCTCTGGTCCTGCTGATCTATTATTTTCTAGTCCGTCAGAATGGGAGATAGATTTCTTTTATAAGACGCCTTCTGGTGGTTGGGCAGTGAATAACAAACTACCAAAGATCGCAAAAGGAATATTGCAGCGTGTCGATGTTGACTATAATCCAGATTCGGAGTTTAGCACCTTCGAGTCAGGTGATCCAACTTCTTCAAGATTGACAATGCGATTTATTGAAATGGAAATCATCGATAAGAGAAGAATTGGCGAAGGATTCTAATGGCATACGCAGGTAACAATCCTCCAACACAACTAGAAATTAACAACATGCTATCTGAATTGGATGGCAACGAAAGCGTTGTTAAAGGTTGTAGATTTATTGTCCGAATCAATCCAACCGGACTTTTAACAAGACTTAGTTACAGTAATCAAGTTAATAAACTGATATATGCTTGCGACGGTGCGGAGTTTCCAGGAAGAGCCTTTCAAGTAACGGAAGTCAGATACTATGGACCTAAACAGATTATGCCTAGCAATACCATATATGGTGATGGCATCAACATGTCCTTTATCTGCCGTAGTAAAACTGTTGAAAGACAGTTCTTTGATGACTGGATGGATATTATCAACCCGCCAACATCATATCATTTCAGATATCCTAATCAGTATTATACAGACATAGAAATATTCCAATATGCGGAATTTGGTTCAACTCAAGGTTCTTTAGTAACAACACAATCCGTAAAAGGAATACCTAATGAAGCAAATCCACAAAACAAATATGCTCCTCAACCCATCTATGGCTGGAGATTACTTAAAGCATGGCCTACAATGGTTCAACCACAACCAGTTACATGGGCCGATTCTGATATTCTTAGACTACAGGTAACATTCGCTTATAAGAACTGGGAAAGACCCGGTGATTCGGAACAGGCATCAAGGAACATAAACACTATAGCATAATGGAGTTATATAATGGCGTTGCCAAAGATTGATATACCAACATATGATTTGACTTTACCATCTAGCGGAACAACACTTAAAGTTAGACCATTTTCTGTGAAAGAAGAAAAGCTGCTGCTTATCGCATTAGAGTCCAAAGATTCTAATGATATCATCAATACTGTTAAACAAGTGGTCAATAACTGTATTGTGGAAGGTAAGTTTGATGTAAACAAATCGCCGTTCTTTGAAGTTGATTACATATTCATCTTTCTAAGAGCAAAGTCTATCGGAGAAAAGGTAGCAGTTAAGTTAACTTGTAACAATGTTCTAGAAGATGAAACCAAATGCGGTAATATATTTCCTGCCGAGTTAGATGTTAGTAACTGTGAGATTGTAGATGATAATCCTGTACCAAACGATATCAAGTTAGGCGGTGATAAAGGTGTCAAAATGAAATATCCAGGATATGGTGCTATGAAAAAGGTAGATAGCAAGCTGGATATTGATAGAACAGTTAACATTATTATTGACAGTATTGATTACATCTATGACGCCAAAGGCATCTACTCCGCAAAGGATCATAGCAAGGAAGAACTCAACGATTTTGTTATGGGTTTAACCGAAGAAAACTTTAGAAAGTTGGAAGAGTATGTCAATAACTTTCCTACATTTGCTGTAAGAATAGAGGCAACTTGCAACAAATGTGGCTTTCAACATAAGGTGAGGTATACAGATTTCGCTGATTTTTTTCTCTAATGATGTCATATGAAGGCTTGGCTGGTCACTTTAAAAACAACTTTAGTTTGATGCATCATCATAAGTGGCCTTTATCAGATGTTGAAAATATGATACCATGGGAAAGACAAATCTATATCGATATGCTTACACAATACTTGAAAGAGCAAGAGCAAAAGATGAAAGATTTAGAGAATGAACAAAGAGCCCAACTTCAACAGATGTTAAGAAAAAAGATGTAAATGGCACAAAAATCAAATTTCTCAAAGTTAGCACAGTTTAGATCCGAAGAAAGAATGCGAGCCGCACAGGGTAATCCTGGTCTTCTTTCTGGTCTCACACCTACACAGATGGCAGAACTCTTTCCAGATTATTTCAAGAGAGGAACACCAGATGCTGGTGGTTTCTATGCTGCTATATCTAAAGAGTCTGCTAGAAAACAAGGTCTATGGCAAGGTAGCGTTGATACTCGTTTAGATCGTCAAGGTGGTATGCTATCGAGAATGCGCCAAGAGTATAGCGGCACAGGAAATTATGGTTCTACAGCGGCGTCAGGTAATCTAAAACAAAATCAACAAGAGGCATATAAAGCAGCAAGAGCAGAAGGTCTATCTGATTCCGCTGCAAGAATCCTTGTCGCTAATATGTCTGGCGAGTCACTAAAGAATCCTGGTGATCATCATTGGGACGTAAAGCATATGTCTCAAGGCATTGTTCAATGGGATCCGACAAGAGCAGAAAGAATCAAAAATCATTTTGGTGCATATCCAAAAGATATGTCGGTAGCACAGCAAACAAAAGCAGCTATCTGGGAAATGAAAACCTACTATGGCACATCATATAATGCTCTGACAAATGATAATCTATCTCCTTCTCAGAGAATGCATACAGTTGTCGCAGACTATGAAAGACCACAAGATGTTGGAGGTTCAGTTGCTAATAGAATGGGTTTTTATAATGGTCTAAATGTAACAGATGACTCTGGGAAGGGAGGCACTCCTCAACAAGGTAAAGGTGGAGCAACACCAGGGCAAGGTGGTACAGCGACAACTCCTGGTGCGCCAGGCGCTGATACAACAAAACAAGCCGGACAGAGAACAGAAGGCGCTTCTTTTAATGTTGTTAGCGGCTATATTGTTCCTAAAGATAACTCATTATATGATACAAGAAACGCACAGCAATGCGCCACGCTAGGTAAGGCATTCAATCCTGCTATTGGTAGATCATCTGGATGGACTATTGTTGATGGCGATATCAAAGCAGGACAAGTTGTAGCAACAAAGCAGTATAATAATGGTGGCGCCGATAGAGTTGGCGCAGGTTATCATACTGGTGTTGCTCTAACAGCACCAAATGAAAAAGGTGACTTTCTGCTATTAGAACAGTATAATGGTTCAGGTGGTGCCAAAACAAGATGGGTTAATAAAGATAGTTATCCAGCAGGTCATGGTGGAGGAACAACATCGTGGGGATTGATTTCATCTGGTGGTAAAGTTCATACTGAAATCTCACAAGAGGCACTTTCATATGGTCAACAGATAGCATCACCAGAACATAAAAAAGCTGTGGGAACTAACTCTGGTTCTCCGGGTACAGGTGGCGAAACAGCACCAGGTGTTGAAGGCAATATTGAATACGCTGGTTCTCCACAAGGACCAATGGGCGGCGCAACTGTAGGCGAAGGTGAACAACAGTCGGCTTCACTAATGCAACCAGTAGCAATGATGCAAAATCTTATGGGTATGATGGGAGGAATGATGGGCGGCCAGTCAGCATCGCCGCTTGGACTTATTACATCTGCCATGGGCTTTATTATGCCATTGATCGGTTCTATCGCCGGTGAAAGACTAACTGGTGAAGGTATGGGTGATGCAACCAGATTACCTAAGATAAATGTTGCAGGTCATCTAAGAGGACATAAGAGACATGGTCCTGCTGGAGGTCACGCTGCGCCATCATGGACTCCTAATGCTACATCAACAGGATATAAAGAAAATAGTAATCTAGTTAACTATGAGAGTAAGCATCTTGCTCCTGCTCTTGGTATTTCTCAACAGCAATACGCTGCATATAGAGAAGCAATGGTTTCTATTGAAT
>Ga0208084_1000140_pt1 | contig 18642 bp, 21 predicted proteins | sample LakMenEpi14Sep09_FD_150698 | JGI IMG/M metagenome (GOLD analysis project Ga0208084, IMG submission 150698) | Freshwater microbial communities from Lake Mendota, WI - 14SEP2009 deep hole epilimnion (SPAdes) | ecosystem: Environmental > Aquatic > Freshwater > Lentic | place: Lake Mendota, Madison... | reverse complement strand
GTTGGACGCCTGCGGCGAGATGTGGGTGAATGTTGAAGTAAAGAATCATCGCACCGAACCTGATTACGACGCAGAAGATCACCGCACCGACGCCGTGCTCGAGGTGCTTCGTCGCCGAGTTGCATTGCATGGCAATCCACATCGATATCTGCTGTCATGTTTTCGGCGTGCCACCGTTGATCATGCCGTGAAGACGTGGCCCGAGCTGCCGACGGCTTGGCTGACGATCTCAGTTGCCAACGCAGATGAACTTGCGCGGGACCTCAAGGCTTCCGGACACATCGCAGTGCACCCAGAAGTAGGTCAAGTCTCACGAGAGATGATCAATACGTTCCATCGACATGATCTTGCAGTGAATACGTGGACGTGTGACGACCCAGAGAAGATGGCCGCACTGATCGAGTGGGGTATTGACGGCATCTGCACCAACGTGCCCGACGTTGCCCTACGCGTGTTGGCGGAGAAACAACTACGTAGCTAGACCGCGTTCGTGGAGACGAGCTCCCGCTGACTAGTACTCGATCAACATCGGCTTGATGAGCCGCAGTGATTCCGGTCGATGACGGATCACGAGCGTGGTGGTCTCGTCGATGAAGTCGCCGTCCAATTGGTAACCAAACGGTGCGGGGTAGTCAAACGTCATCTCCTCAACACCCTCGATGATCTCAAGCCCGCGTCGCGCCGCTGCACCACCGCTGCGCAACGCACTCCACAGCGTTGAGAGCATGAGTGGAGTGGAGAGTCGGCGGAAGACCACTGCGACGAGTGGTTTCTCCAGGGAGGCTGCCCGCGAGAGTTCCACCGGCCGCTTGCCGACGTACGTGTACGGGTTGGTGTTCAGCACGATTGCAGAGAAACCGTTCGGGATGCGTCTGCCGTCGACAGTCACGGAAAAATGCGGATACTTGCGGTCATAGTCAACAAACCAAGCCTTCAGCGCTGCGTAAACGAAAAGCGGTTGACCGACGAGTCGCTTGAAACTGAACGTCTTCTCAACTTGTCGAACGACTTCGGCGTCGTATCCGATGCCTGCGTGAAACGTAAAGAACCGACCGTTGGCTTCGCCGAGTCCGACTGGCGCGACGAGACCTCCGTCAAGACCTGCGGTGAGTTGGGTGACCGCGAGAAGTGGATCATTGGCCATACCGAGCGAACGAGCAAACACATTCGTCGATCCACCCGGCAGGACTCCGAGAGCGACGCTGCTCCCAGCCAAACCTGTGGCGACTTCGTTGAGCGTGCCGTCGCCCCCGAACGCGATGACAGCGTCAAGGCCGCGGGCCACGGCGTCCGTCGCGAACTTGGTGGCGTGGCCCCGTTCGCTGGTCTCAACGACCTGCACGTCATGGTGCCGCGCCAGATATTGGTGCACCTGCACCGTGTTGCGCGGTGTCACCGAAGTGGCGAAGGAATTGACAATCAGCAGTATTCGCAAGGAAATTCACGGTATCGGCGGGGGAGCAGTGCGGTTGACGAAGGTCACAAACCCACCCGAAACGACTGGTGCGGCTGATTCTTCGTTGAGGTGACCGAGCGGTAACAATAAAGGTCATGAAGATTGTGGTCTGCGTCAAACAAATCCCCGATCCCGCAACGCCGGGATCCCTCGACTCGTCAACCAACGCGTTGAAGCGCGATGGCAAGTTGATTCTTGATGACTCCGATGCCTACGGAGTGGAGATGGCGCTGCAGTTGGCGACGGCCGCTGGTGGTGGCGAGGTGAGCATCGTCTCGATGGCTCCCAACGGTGAGATGTCGGGAATGCGCACTGCCTTAGCAATGGGTGCCGCGCGAGGCGTGCTCGTGTCTGATCCTGCGCTCGCCGGATCTGATGCGCTGACCACCGCGCGGGTTCTCGCCGCTGCAATCCAGAAAGTCGGAATGCCCGATCTCGTTGTCGCCGCGACGGAGTCGACGGATGGCTACACCGGCACCGTGCCGGAACAGATTGCCGAAGTTCTCGGATTGCCGTCAGTGACGTTCGCCAAGAAGGTGAAAGTTGATGGCGGCACATTGAAGATCGACCGTCAGACCGAGGCGGGTTATGACGAAGTGGAGTGCCCGTTGCCAGCACTTATCAGCGTGACGGCAGGTGTCGTCGAGCCGCGCTATCCGAGCTTCAAAGGAATCATGGACGCAAAGAAGAAGGAGATTGTCACCGTCACAGCCGGTGATCTCGGCGTGACGCCCGTCGGCTGGAGTGGCGCCGGTCAGAAGGTTGCGTCGGTCTCGCAGGCTGAGGCACGCAAGGCTGGTCAAGTAATCGAAGACGACGGCGAAGCATTCAACAAGATTGTGGCGTACCTCGAGACGCTGAAGGTCATCTAAGGAGAAACAACATGGCACTCAACAACGTGTGGGTTTTCGCCCAAGGCAACAACGGGACTCCAACGAGTTTCACCGTCGAACTTCTCACCAAGGCGCGCAGCCTGAGCGACAATGTTTCCGCCTTCGTGGCTGGTGACGGGGCTGCACTCGCCGAGTCACTTGGCAAGTACGGCGCCAAGAAGGTGTATACAACTGGTGACGTCGGCGGCCGCCTCGTTGGTGTCGCAGCGTCGAGCGCCATGAAGGCACTCATCGACGGTGGTGACAAACCAGATCTGATTCTCTTCCCACAGAACTACGACGGTCGTGACGCCATCGCACGTCTTTCGGTGAAGTTGGGTGTCACCGTGCTCACCAACAACATCGATATCGCCGTCAATGGCAACGAGGTCGTTGCTACGACGCCGATTTTCGGTGGCAACGTGCTATTCGCCACGGCGTTCACGGGATCTGGTCCGCACCTGGCGTCGTTCCGTCCGAAGAGTTTCGCCGCGGAAGAATGTGGTGGTGCGGCCGCGCAAGTCGTGCCAGTGAGTGTGCCCGATGCGGGTGCTACCGGCGCCGCGAAGGTCACTGCGGTGCATGTCGAGCAGACAAGTGGGCCGAAGTTGGACGAAGCCAACATCGTTGTGTCTGGCGGTCGAGGCCTTGGTGAATCAAAGAATTACGACCTCGTAGAACAGCTCGCAAAACTGCTGAACGGGGCCCCTGGTGCGTCGCGTGCAATCGTCGACGCCGGCTGGGTGCCGTACTCGTATCAAATCGGTCAGACAGGCAAGGTCGTCAAGCCGAGCGTGTACATCGCCGCAGGAATCTCGGGGGCGACCCAGCACATGGTCGGCATGAAGGGTTCAAAGAACATCATCGCCATCAACAAAGACAAAGAGGCGCCAATCTTCGCAGTTGCTGATCTCGGCATCGTAGGAGACGTGCACAAGGTGCTCCCGAAACTCATTGAGGCTCTGAAGTCGCGCAGCTGAGTTAGCAGTTGCGCGCTTGCTCCACAATTTGCGCGGCTGAGTTGGCAGTTGCGCGCTTGCACCACAATTCGCGCAGCTGAACTAGACGAGCGGCCACGGGTATCGCCGCCCACTCGGGTCGACCGGAAACTGTCGGTGTTCAACCAGCCAAGCGGCCCGTTCGCTGAAGGCTTCGACCTCGTCATCACTGAGAAGCGACGCCACATCGAGCGGGAGTGCCGCTGCAACACGTTCTACGGAACGCATGAGCGGCTCCGGAATCTCCTCGCCGCCGAACTCCCAGATGACGGTGCGCAGTTTGAAGTCGGCGGAGAAACACAATCCATGGTCGATTCCCCACACGCGACTCTCTTCGTCAATCAATACATGACCAGACTTGCGATCGGTGTTGTTGGCGAGAATGTCAAAGACCGCAATCTCGCGCAACGCATCGTGTAAATCGGGCCGCTGCTCGTGCAGCGTGAAGTAGTGCTGCTCAAAGTCGGCGTCGATGAGGCGCTGCAGCGAACCCTCGCCGAGTGGTCCATCGCGCAGCAGCGTGTGCGGGATGAACTCAAGCCCCATCGCCACAGAGAGGCGATACGCGGCAACTTCACGGCGGTGGAGGCCAGGGGCGAAATCCCACAGGGGTCGCTCACCACGCAACGGTTTGTAGATGGCTCGTACCGACTGGTCGTTTCTGGTGACGCGCACTAAGAACGTCACGTTGCTGCTGTAGGGCATTCTCATCTCAATGTCGATCTCGCCGTTGGCGAGAACTTCTGACGTGTTCAGTTCATTCGCGGGCATGCATGACCGTCGCGGTTGACCGGAAGACCACAGAACACGCACGGAGGACGGCCTGCTCTTGCCAGTCCGTCCGCGTTCTCGCAGAACGAGATGGCTTGGGCGCGCGTGATTCGTGCGCGTACCTTGCTCGCATCAAACTCCGAGTCATCGTCTGGGGCGGCCTCTTCGAATTGCAAGACGACACGGTCTTCTTGACGGTCGTAAGCAAGTCCGATGCTTCCGAGCGAAAACGCGGCATCTATTGGTTCGCGTAGCGCCATGATGCGCTTGTCCGACTCCCGCACAGCAGGCGCATCCTCCAACAGCTTGCGCAAGTAGGCAGCCAAGGCGATGACTTGTTCCTTCTCGCACTTGATGGAGAGAGACTCGCTTTCGGTGCCGACCTGCAAGAAGAACGTCCGCGCTCCAGGAACTCCGACCGTACCCGTAGCGAAGAAGTCGGCCTGCTCGAACTCGCGGAAGATGCTCATGATGGACGCAGTTCCTTCAGTGATCCACCAGTCGAGTTGACGGTGAGCACGATTGGTGCACCGTCACCCACGAGAACTGCAGTGATGGAGCAGGTGGAGATGACGATGCGCTGGAACAAGTCGAGTGGGGTCCCCATTGCGTGGGCGACGTACGCCTTGATGGGGTCGGCATGGGAGACACAGACGACGGTCTTGCCGATGTGGCGGCGACGAATCGTGTCGACAGCATCAACGATGCGATGCTGCATTTCTAGAAAGCTCTCACCATCAGGAAACCTGAACGCGCTGGGAGTTCGTTGCACTGTCGTCCACTCCGGTTTCTTGGAGAGACGACGGAGTGAAGCTCCTGTCCACTGGCCAAAGTCGCACTCGAGCAAGCCGCGTTCAATTCGTACGGGTTTCTTCGTGATCTTGCCAATCGGTGCCGCAGTCTCCCTCGCGCGCTCGAGCGGGGATGCGTACACCGCATGCACGGCACCAATCTCCGCAATACGTTCAGCGACGCGCTGAGCCTGCTCATGGCCACGTTCTGACAAGTGCAAACCGCGTGCCCGCCCCGGCAACACCTTGCCAGTGGTGGGAGTCGTGCCGTGGCGAACCAGCAGAACCAGCGTCGGACGGCGGAGCATGCGTGCTCAACCTATCCGCGAGTCTCGTAGCGTCAGCCACTGTGAATCGTCGACAACGTGCGACAACGGACACGCTCGTGCGTCTGCGCAAGGAAATTGAGGGATGTCGTGCATGTCCTCGACTCGTCCGCTGGCGCGAGTCGGTCGCACGTGACAAACGTGCTGCCTACCGTGATGAAACGTACTGGGGTAGACCCATCGCCGGATTTGGTGATGCCGACGCTCGCATCGTGGTGCTCGGACTCGCACCTGGCGCGCACGGCGCAAATCGCACAGGGCGAGTGTTCACGGGTGATCGGAGTGGCGACTGGTTGTACCGAGCGATGCATCGCGCAGGCTTGGCAAACCAGCCTGAATCGGTGCATCGCGGTGATGGTCTTGCACTGAGCGGCGCGTGGGTGACCGTCGCGGTGCGTTGCGCCCCGCCAGATAACTCCCCATCACCGCTTGAGCGAAGGAAGTGTGAGCCGTATCTCACGCGTGAACTCGCATTGCTCCCGCACGTGCGGGTGATGGTCTGCCTTGGAAATTTTGCCTATGTTGCGGCGTGCGAACACTTTGGTGTTTCACCGAGACCAAAGTTCGCGCATGGGTTGGTGGTGCCCGCACCTAGCGCATCAGCACCCGGCGAGTCGCGAGGTCGAGTGCATTTGGTGTGTTCGTATCACCCAAGTCAGCAGAATACGTTCACTGGTCGTCTCACCGAACAGATGCTGGACGACGTGTTCGGCACCGCAGTGACGCTGGCGAATGACCGAACTGATATCGGCTAGCAACTTCGTGTCAGTGTGCAGCTGGCGCTGAGCCGTCTGCCTTTTTCTTCGGCGGAGGTACGCCGATCTTCACCGAAGTCTCAGCGAAGTCGGGCCAGCGGCGGCGGCTCACGACGCTGAGCATTCGCAACAGTTTCATCGCCTTCTCGTCGGTCTGCGCCGGGCGGGCGATGACCGAACCGTCGTTAATCATGCGGTTCATCACTTCTTCGCCGAGTTCGGTGCGCACCACACAGAGCGTCCAGTCATTGTCTTCGCCAATGCCGCCAGTCGAGATGTCGGCATGCTCGGCAGCAAAATCGGGGCACATCTTGCAGCCCTCGCGAGTCCACTGATGGCACTCCTTCAGATCAATCTCGTGGTACGAGCCGTCACGCATCCAGATTTGGAAGACGCCCTTGATGTTCATCTTCACCATCTCTTCTTTGCGCAGGCCGTACTTGGCAAGGAAGAGCTCCTCAAAAATCGCGTCGTCGAACGTCTTTGAGCAGAGCAACCCAATGTTGAAGAGGAATGGCTTGCCGATCTTGCCGACCTTGCGCTTCCACATCACTGGCAGCACCGATGACTGGCAGCTCATCCCGACGAGGGCAATTCGTTGGTGGCCTTCCGCAAGCGCGTCACGCAAGGCGAGGGTGTTTGCAGAGTAGGTGTAGCGGCTACCTGATGATGCGAGCACCTCTTCGCGGTTTCGTGCCAGACCAGGCTTGGCTTTCCAGCTCGTCCCGTCGCCTTCCAAGAAACTGGTGAGGGCCGCGTCGATGTAGTCGTGCTTCAGCAGCCAGATGAGCATCGCGCCGACGAACCCGCCGTCTTGCCCCTTCTTGTGAGTCTCGTCATCGGCGGCGCGAACCAACAGCAACTGGCGATACTGGCCGTACATCTCGTCGTCTTTACGGGTGCGTCCGAAAAGATGCGTGTCGGCATCTTGCTCCCACGTGCGAAAGCGCGGGCATGCGCGCGTGCACGTGGTGCAACCCTTTTCGCCGTGACCGCAGTTGGTGGGGCCGAGTTCCTCTTCGAGGTGGAACGGCTTGTACTTGCCTTCCGTGTGTTCATAGCCGATCACGTCGTGCGGACAGGAGATCACACAGCCTGCGCAACCGGTGCAGAGACCAGTATTGATGACCTCTTCATAGAGTTCTTTCCACTGCGCAGTCCAGCGTGTGGCGCTGGCACCACTTGGACCTCCAGAAGTACCGCCCGCATCAGAGACGGGAATGTCGGTGACGGTCACATTTCTCACTCTATGTTCTCGGCTCGAATCGCAGAGCAGTGGCCTCGTGCGACAGAATGAGTCAATGGCCTCAAGCATCATCACCTATCCGCCAGAAGTTGAGAAGTTTCGCGGTGAAGTCCGCGCGTGGCTCGAGTCGAATCTTCCCAAGGGATGGTTTGACGAAGGCTTCGAACTCTCGCCTGAGCAGCGCAAGAAGTTCAACGAGGAGTGGCCAAGCAAATTGTTTGCCGGCGGTTGGATCTGTGCAACCTGGCCCAAGGAGTACGGCGGCAAGGGGCTGACAACTCTCGAAGGCGTGGTACTAAACGAGGAGTTCGCGCGAGCACGTGCGCCGATGCGTGCTGACTTCTTTGGCGACACACTCGTCGGGCCGACGCTGCTGCAGTGGGGCACCGAAGAGCAAAAGAAAGAATTCCTGCCACAGATTCTCTCCGGCAAGATGCGCTGGTGCCAAGGTTTCAGCGAACCGAATAGCGGTAGCGACCTTGCCAGTCTGAAGACGAGTGCCGTGCTCGATGGCGACGAGTGGGTGATCAACGGTCAGAAGGTTTGGACAACTGGCGGTCACTATGCCGACTACTGCTTCTTGCTCACTCGCACCGATCCGTCGGCCCCCAAACACAAGGGCATCTCGTACCTGTTGGTGCCGATGCGACAGCCAGGAGTCGAAGTACGCGGAATCACGCAGCCAGACGGCACCGCTGAGTTCTGTGAGGTGTTCTTCACTGATGCTCGTTGCCCGAAAGACAACGTGGTGGGCGGAGTGAACAATGGCTGGCAGGTCGCCAACTCGACACTTGCGTTCGAGCGAGGAATGAGTGCGACTACTGGTTACCGGCGTTTCGAAGAGGAATACCGAATGATGGTTGCGGCCGCCGTAGAGAACGGCACCATCTGCGACCACGGAGTCCGTCAACGCTTGATGCAGTTCTATTCCAAGATTCAGATTCTGCGTTTCAATGGGCTGCGTTCGCTCGGTGCCACGTTGGGGCAGAAGAAGGATTTCGGCGTCATCGCGCTCGGTGTGGCCAACAAGATGTTCTGGAGCGAGATGCACCAGCGCGCGATGGAGCTCGCGCTCGACATTCACGGCGCGCATTCAATGTTGATTGACACCGGTCCGGCGTCGGGCACCTGGCCCGGTGCGTTGCGTGAGAAGCGACGCGCTGGATACCCAGTGAGTGCGATGATGTCGTCGTTCTTCTTCTCTCGTTCGGAGACCATCTGGGGAGGCACAAGCCAGATTCAGCGCAACATCGTCGGTGAGCGTGTGCTCGGGCTGCCCAAAGAGCCAAAGCCTGCAACTGGGGAGTGATTGATGTCCTTCATTGCTGCAATCAAATCCGGTTTTCGCAACTACGCGAACTTCAAGGGACGTGCGGGTCGCAGTGAGTACTGGTGGTGGGTGCTTTTCTCCGTACTTGCTCAATCAGCGTCGAGTGGTTTCGGAGATGCACTGGGCGGCCTCGTCTCTATCGCACTTCTGCTACCGAGCGTCGCTGTGGGCGTACGACGGATGCACGACACGAATCATCGCGGTTGGTGGATCTTGTTCCCGATCGTGAACTTGATCTTTGCCGTTCGAGCGAGTGACTCTGTGGAGAATCGTTTTGGTCCACCTCCACCGCCCCAGGCGATCTGAGGACTGCGGATGTCATTCATTGCTGCAATCCAGTCGGGCTTCCGTAACTATGCACGATTCCGTGGTCGCGCATCAAGGAGCGAGTACTGGTGGTTCTTTCTGTTTACGGTCCTGGCCCAGACTGCGGCGTCGTCCATTGACGAGAACGTTGGAAATCTGGTTGGACTTGCCGTGTTTCTGCCAGGTTTGGCAGTTCACGTTCGACGCGTGCACGATACGGGCCGAACTGGATGGTGGGTCGGGGCCTTTTACGGCTCGATTGCTGCGGTAATTGCGGCGGTGGTGGTGCTGATCATCGATGCCGCAATCGACTTTGATGACTTCTCCGACGGTCGAGTGACGAACGAGGATTTCTTCGGCGAGAACGTCTCTGGAGGTTCGGTTGCCTTTCTAGGCATCTCGATACTCATCACACTGGTACTCCTCGTCATCAACATCGTGTTTCTCTGTCAGCGAAGTAACGAATCAGAGAATCGTTTCGGTCCTCCGCCACCACCCAAGATGGTCTGATTTGTCGGTGCTCGCACAGCGTTCGTTGCGCACACCGGTTGGCACGCTGCGGGTGTCCGCGAGTGATCACGGAGTCACGGCTGTCGATCGAGTCACACGAGCAGCCGAGCGTCGTGGTTCGCCCGCCGCGCAGCGGCACGCCGATCGGGCGGTGCGCGAGTTGCGAGAATATTTCGCTGGCAAGCGCACCAACTTCACCGTGGTGCTCGATCTTGACGGAACCCCGTTCCAGCAGCGTGCATGGGCCACGATGTGCAAGATTCCCTACGGTAAAACGATTTCGTACGCGCAACAGGCGAAGTCGATTCGCTCGCCACGCGCCGTTCGTGCCGTCGGCAGCGCAAACGGGGCAAACCCGGTTCCGATCATCGTGCCGTGTCACCGTGTGGTGGCGAGCAACGGCGGATTGGGTGGCTACGCCCTCGGCTTGGCGATGAAGCGATGGCTGCTTGCGCACGAATCGCGCATATGACAGTCAGGTAGCACGTGGCAGGGGAGCCAAGCCCCAGCGGCTAGTGCGGTTGGGTGAATCCGAAACATTCACGCAGGTGCTCGTCGCGTAGCGCGACTGCAGGCGGCCCGAATGCCACCACACGCTGTGCAAGCAACATCACGGCACTTGCCGACTCAGCATCTTTCAAGTCATGAGTCGCGACCACCACGGTGGTGCCTCGAGCGCGTTCCTGCGCAATGATGTCGGCGACGGCAGCCTTGCCCGTCAAGTCGAGACCTGCGGTTGGTTCGTCAAGCAACAGCACTTCGGCCTCGCGCGAGAGCACCTGTGCCAGGTGGGTGCGTTGTTGTTGACCGCCCGACAACTCGCGCAGGGGCAGATGTGCAAACTCTGTCGCGCCGGTGCGCTCGACCGCTCGTTGTACCACGTCACGGTCGTGCTGCGACTCGCGCCCAAAGAGCCCGAGGTGTGCGTAACGCCCCATCGCCACCACATCGCGGGCACGCAAGGGCAGCGTGTGCGAAGACACGGGGTGCTGCGGCAGATACGCCACACGTTTCGGTGAATGACCCGGCTGTTGGTCGAGCACGCGAACCGAACCGGCCAGTGGCGTCAATAGTCCGGCGAGGGTCTTGAGCAGGGTCGACTTGCCCGAACCGTTGGTGCCGATGAGGGCAATCAGTTCACCCGGCATGAGGTGCAGATCAATGTCGGCGACGATCGTGTGGTGCCCGTAGCCCACCGAGAGGTGCTCGGCGTGAACGTTGCAGGCTGGCGTATGCATGGCGCTAGTGACGGTGCTCGTGCTGGTGGGGGATTTCATCGGCGGACTGACGCACGACGACTGATCGCACGAGGGCGGTGATAGCAAACAACATCACTGCGACGAACACGATGCTGCCGCCTGCTGCCAGATCGAAGTGGTAACTCGCGAGCAACCCCGTATAGCTGGCGAGTACGCCGTACCCAGCGGCCACAAGCATCATCGTTGACACTCGCCGCGCGATGAGTGCACCACTCGCTGCGGGGGCGATCAGCATGCCGAGCACCAAGAGCGTGCCGACGCTCTGAAAACTGGCGATGACCGTGATGCCGACCAGGATGAGCATCAGCGAGTGGAAGAACGGCACGGAGAAACCGGACGTACGAGCGAGCCCATCATCAATTGACATCAAGACGAATGGACGATGGGCGACAAACGCGGCGATGCCGATGACGACGAGTGCGGCAAACTGCCACCACAGGTCGCTTGGCTTGACGCCGAGCAACTCGCCAAACAAGATGCGCGTGATATCGCCCACGAAGGTGCGTGATCGTGAGGTGATGATGACACCGAGCGCCAACATTCCGACGAACAACAAGCCGATTGCCGTGTCACTCGACAACCGTGACTTACGGGTGATTACCGAAATGCCGGCCATCATCACAGCGGCACTGACGGCGGCACCGAAGATTCCAGACACCCCAAGAAGGAGGGCGGCAGCAATGCCTGGCACTACGCCGTGGGCGAGGGCATCACCCACGAACGACAGGCCGCGCAGCACGACATAGGTGCCGGTGATGGCGCACAGCAGCGCGACCAGCACGCTGGCGAGCAGCGCCTGCCTGAGAAACTCGTTGGTCGAAAACGGGTCAACCAACCAGCTCACGCCAGAGCGTCGGCGATCTGCGTGGCAAAAGTCCGCACGAACTCAGCGTACGAACCCGCACCACCCATGACGTGCGTGGAGAGTTCGACAAGTGTCGCACCCGTTTCTTTCGCCACTTGAGCAGCCACGTCTTGCGGTGTACCGAGGCTGGTGAACACGACGGTTGCACCATGTTCGGCGATGACGGCCTTCAGTTCGGCGAGTTCGCCCGCCGATGCCTCAGAGGTGGTCGTGCTGCTGGGAATGACGGCACCGATCGTCTCGCATCCGTAGCGATCGGCAAAGTAGCCGAGTTCATCGTGACCAGTGACGAGTTCACACGTGTCGATCTTGGCGAAGAGCGCGGCAATCTCTTTGTCGAGGGCGGTCAGTTCGGCCGTGACGTCGGCGAGTGCGGCGTCAAGGTTGGTGTTGAGTGCCGTCGCGAGCTCGTTCGCCAGCGCGGGCAGCATCTCGAGCATCGTGCCGGGGCTGAGCCATAGATGTGGGTCGACCCCGCCGTGGTCGTGGGCGTGGTCGTCGCCCGCTGACTTTTCGTCACCGTGACTGTGGCTGTGGCCGTCTCCTTCGATCATCTCGCGCACGGTGATGTGTTCACCGACGAAGAACACTGGCCCACCGTCATCGTGGAGACGTTCGAGCGGTGTCTCGAGACCTTCTTCGAATTGAAGACCATTTGCTACGACGAACACGGCGTTGTTGATCGTCTCGAGATCTTTCGCTGACGGTTCAAAGTCGTGTGGGTCTTGCCCGTCAGGAATGATGGTGACTACATCAGCGACACCATCGACGAGGTCGCTCACGACGGAAGCCAGAACGGAGTAGGTGACTACGACATCAGGCAGATCAATGGCTGGCGCCTCGGTCGTGGTAGGGGCTGTTGTCGTGGCGACCGTGTCCTCGGTGTTGGTGGTGTCGTCGCTTGCGCACGACAGACCGAGGGTGCCGAGAGTCAATGCGATGGCAAGAGTTGCGATGCGATGTTTGGTCATGCTCCCACCCTATCCAAAATGAGAATGATTCTCATTCGGTTGGGGGTGGCGCCAACGCCGGGAGAAGCGCCGACGCCGGACGGAACTCGAACACGTGAGCGCGGTCAACGGCGTCTGCCGTAACCCGCGACTGCGGGGAAGTTAGAGCCCGAGTGCCGCGTTGATCTTGTCGGTCAGTTCTTCAGCCGAGATCTCGCCGCTGTTGCGCCACAGCACGTTGCCTTCAGCATCAATCAGCGTCATGAACGGGTAGCCAGAAAGTCCGAACGAGTTGCCCGCCACTTGATCCTTGGTGTCGACGAGCACGGGCCACAGAGAGGGCCACTTCTCGTTGGCCAACCACACCGACGGTGGATAGTTCGGTGCCGTCTCATCTGTGCCCGTGGCGACCGCAATGACGTCGAGATTCTCTGGCACCAGGCCGCTCTGGCTCCAATTCACCAATACTGGAACTTCTTTCTGACAGAAAGGGCACCAGTGGGCGAGAAACACCACGAGCATCGGCGTACCGGGCGTGGTCGTGACTTCGTTGCCGAGGAAGCCGAAGCCCTGCAGCACGGGTGCGGTCATGCCCACAGCCGGGTCAGCGGCCGGGTCTCCGAATTCTGGCAACGCTTCGCCGACCACGACGACATTCTGAAACTCGGACGCTCCTTCAACACTCGCGTCTTCGTCGCTGCTTGCCGTGAATGCGACAACGCCGAAGATCGCCGCCAAGATGGCGACGGCTCCGATGGCGATTGCAGTGATCTTGTTCATTGCTACTCCTTTGTGGAAGATGACGGGGCGATCGAGGCTGAGCTGCCGTTCTCCATTGTCGCAGCGTCCGCGCGGGTTACGACACCAAGGAACACCAGCACCGTTACGAACGCACAAAAAGCCATAAATGCGAGCGAAACGAACCCGAAGACCTCAAAGTACGGCACTGAACATGGCGCATCCGCGGAGCACGAGCCGGTGTCGATGGCCGGCCAACGTTCGAGCAGCCAGTGGTAACCAGCAATGACCGCGCCGATTGCTGCCAGCACCATGCCATACGGGCGAACCGATGTGTCTCGGCGTATGGCCGCGACGACGAGGATGATGGCCAGTGAATACATTGCGATGCGCTGGTACCAGCACAAGACGCATGGCCGATAGTTGACGACTTCCGAAAAGTACAGGCTGCCCAGCATCGAGACCGAAGTAACCAACGCTGGAACCACGAGACCAAGGGGTGAGAGACCCACCAGAAGTTGCTTTCCTGCTGGCGTGCCACTCACGCGAGCAACGACCACGCCGATGCTGCCGAGCAGCGCCAGCAGACCGAGTAGAGCAAAGAAGAGTTCGAACGCTTCGTTCGTCACCTGAAGAAGCGTACCGATGGGGGCATTCTGTAGTGGTGTGGCACGATTGATGTATGGCGTCATTGCTCGATCGTTTACAACTCGACCTGACTGCGGCGATCAAAGCCGGCAACGACGTCGAGAAGTCGACGTTACGTATGGCTATTGCTGCCGTAAAAAATGCTGCGGTGGCTGGTGACGAAGCCGTCACCCTGACGGATGACCAAGTTGTCGGAGTGTTGCAAGCCGAAGCAAAGAAGCGTTCGGAAGCTGCGGAGATTTATAAGGACGCGGGGCGAAGTGATGCCGAAGCGCACGAACGTGCGGAACTGGCCATCCTGGAAAAGTATTTACCCGCACGGATGAGCGATGCCGAGCTCCACGCAGTGATCGCGGCGGAGGTGGCAGCCGCGGCTGCTGCTGGTGCGACCGGCCCCAAGGCGATGGGGCAGGTGGTCAAAGCGGTGCGAGCCAAGGTGGGCTCGGCGGCTGACGGGTCGCAGATTGCCGCGCTGGTCAAAGCCGCGCTGGGCTGACCGCAAGTTCGTGACGATTCGCACGAGCGGGTTGTGACACCGTCACGGTTGGCCGCTGAGACAATTGACACTCGGCCAAACTTCGCTGTACCGTGACCTACGAGTTATTCACAACTCATCAACCTCGAGGGGGGAACACGAAATGAAGCAACTATTCCGAGGTGGTCGCCGCAAGGTGGCTGCCGTGATGGCGATTGCGCTCGTCGCGTCGCTGAGTCAGGTGGCGCCGACGAACGCCGCGGAGAAGCCAAAGCCGGGTGGAACCCTGCAAGTCGGCATCTTCGACTCGTTACCTGGCTACTGCATGGCCGACAACTTGGCGAACTCGGCACTCTTTGCCGCTCGCACCGTCTATGAGACATGGGTGGAGCAGCGCTCCGACGGCAGGATCGTTCCGTACGTTCTGTCGAGCGTCGAGAACAGCGCCGACTTCAAGCAGTGGAAGCTCACCGTCCGTGACGGTGTGCAGTTCCACGACGGCACGCCAGTGAATGGCGATGCACTTGTCACCAACTTGCAGGCGCTCCGCGGTGCATTGACCTTGCTTGGTCGCGCGCCGAGCCCCGGCACCGCTGGTGGCTTCACCGCCAACATTGCCGATGTCATCAAGGTGTCGACCAACACGGTGCAGGTCAACCTGTTCCGTCCGCAGGTCGACTTCCTCGAGACGTTGTACGCCTCGGGTCGCTTCTTTGTGCGCGCCCCAGCCCAGATCCTTGGTGGTGCACGTTGCTCCACCACGCCGATTGGCACCGGACCGTTCAAATTGGTCTCGACCAAGTTGAACGAACTGGTCGTGGCGAAGAACGAGAACTACTGGCGTGAAGATGCCAGTGGTGTCCGCCTCCCGTACCTGGATGGCATCACCTTCACCTTCTTGCCTGAGACGGCCAGCCGCGTCAGCGGTCTGAAGAGCCGCTCGCTCGACATGGCGATGTTCACCAGCGCCGGTGAAGTGAAGCAGATCCGCGACCTGCTGCGTACGCGCAACATGACGGTGCTCGAGACCCCCGAGGAGTACTACCCCTCGATCTGGTTGAACCACCGCATCGCGCCGTTCAGCAGCAAGAATGCCCGCTTGGCCGTGTCGCATGCGATCAACCGAGCCGACTACAACAAGGTGCGCAACCGTGATTACACCACGGCAGCCACCAGCATCGTCGGTCCGGCAAACGTCATGCACAACACCAAGGGCTTCATCCAGTACGACTTGAACAAGGCGAAGGCTGCAGCTGCGGCCTACAAGACGGAGACGGGCAGAGACCTCGAGTTCTCGTTCCCGTACATCGCCGGTTCAACGGAGTCGCTGGCAAACGCCACACAGATTCAGAAGTACATGACGGCAGCAGGCATCAAGATGAACCTCCTCCCGCTCACCACGGCGGAGATCATCCAGCGTGCGTTCCCGCAGCAGTTCCAGGCCATGGCCTTGTTGCTGATGGAAGGCACTGGCACTGCGTTCGTCGCGCCGTTCATCATGAGCGACACCTCGGGCGGTAACCAGACGCACATCTTGCGTCGCACCCCGCTCGCGGTGCTGTACGGCATTCTGAACCTCTCGGCGTTCACCGACACCGTGAGCGAAGAACTGATCTGGCAGGCGAAGGCCACCGCCAACGCCGCAGCTCGCAAGCGCATCTATGCGCGTGCGACTGAGCAGATCCAGAACGAAGCCCGTCTCACCACCATCACCTACCAGAAGTACGCGATGGCGTACCGCTCGAACGTGAAGGGTGTTGGCGAGCTCGGATTGGTCAACGGCGGCAAGCGCAAGGGCTTGACCAATTTCGGTATCGACCTCACCGGAGTGTGGAAGTCGGGCAGGTAGTCCGAGTTTCACAGCAATCGCATCGCGCGGGTGGCAGGGCACATGCCCTGCCACCCGCGTTGCGTTTGTAGACGTCATGCTGAGTTCGTCGAGTCGTCGGTCTACGTCGACTCTCGCACTTGAGCGTGATTGAGTCTCGTCAAACTTCAGTCAGTGGCTTTTGCGTAGGGCGAGGAGTTCGCCTAGCGTCGTAGCAGTTTCAAGGGGGAAACCGTGCGCGGATCATTTTGGGTGCAGCGACTGTCGCAGTTGCTCATCACGGTGTTCTGCGTCACGTTTGGCTGTTCATTGCTCGTCCAGTTGCTGCCAGTTTCTCCGGCAGAGATTCTTCTTCCGGTCGGCTCGCCTGAAGAGCGAGAGTTGTTGACCAAAGAGATTGGTCTTGATCGCGGACCGATTGGTTACTACCTCAAGTGGCTCGGCGATTTCGTGCAGGGAGACTTCGGCAGCATCTACTACTCGGGCGGTTCCGAAGCAGTGTCGTCGCGACTTGCTGTAGCCCTGCCGCGGTCATTGTTGCTCATGATCTACACGCAGATACTCGCGCTTGCCATCTCGATTCCGCTCGGCGTCTGGTCCGCCTACCGCGTGGGACGTCGGGCCGACAAGGTAATCAGCAACTCACTCTTTGCGCTCTCGTCAATTCCTAATTTTGCGATTGCTCTCGTCCTGGTACTCATCCTTGGCGTACGGATGCAATGGCTTCCGACACTCGACTATCAGCCATATTCGGCGGGTATCTGGGAGCACTTTCGACACATGATTATGCCGGTGGTGTCACTCAGTGTCGGCTTGATTGCCGCATATACGCGTCTTCTTCGTGCCGACATGATTGCCACGCTGCGCGAGGACTACATCACGATGGCAACGTCCAAGGGTTTGACCGATCGTCGAATTCTCTGGCGACATGCATTTCGTCCGTCAAGTGTCACGCTCTTTACCTCCGCTGCGCTCAACATGGGTGCACTTATCGGCGGAGCCATCGTTGTCGAGACGATTTTTGCGACCTACGGCGTTGGATTCGAGGTCTTTGCCGCGATTAGCGGCCGTCAGTACATCGCCTTGCAATCATTTGTCGGCCTCATCTCAATCTTTTACGTGATTTTCAATCTCATCATCGACATTGCCGCCGGCTACGTCGATCCGCGCACGAGGGATCGCCGCATCAATGCGTAAGCGCAAGTACACGATTCCTACGTACTTCGCCTTCGGCTGGCTTGGCCTCGCTGCATTCTTGGCCGTATTCGGGTCGTTTCTTCCCGTAGACGGCTATCAAGTGATCCACGGTGACTTCATCGACTCGCCACCGTTCACCCCGGGCCATTGGTTTGGCGTTGACTCCAATGGTTACGACATCTTTTCGGGCGTCATCAACGGTGCGCGGCTCTCGATTTTCATCGCCGTGGTCACCGTGGGCCTCGGTGGGGTCATCGGTGCGCTGCTCGGCATCACTGCGGCCTACTACCGGGGTCGCTACGACTCCTTCGTGAATACCGCGTTCAATGTCGTTCTCTCGGTGCCCAACTTGGTGCTCGCTCTCGCGCTCGTCGCTGTGCTCGCGACCAATGTCGACATCAATGAGGCGGTGCCGACATGGCGACGATTGGCGACGCTCGTCATTTCGTTGACCATCGTGATCGTGCCAATTCTCGGGCGCATCGCCCGAGCCGCCACCTTGGCGTGGTCGGGTCGTGAGTTCGTCATCGCGGCGCGATCCATGGGCATGCGTGACCGCGACATCATCTCTCGCCACATCTTGCCCAACGTCTTACCGGCGCTCATCGCCGTCGGCTTCTTGGCTGTTGGCGTCGTCATCATCGCCGAAGCATCGCTCTCGCTGCTCGGTGTCGGCATCCCTGACGGCGCATCGTGGGGCGGCATGCTCGCGCGTGGCCGCAACGACCTCGAGTACAACCCGCACGCCCTGTACTTCCCGATCATCGCACTTGCGTTCACTGTGATCAGCTCGAACCATGTTGGCGATGTCATGCGTGGCCGCCTCGATCGTCGCGAGGGTCGCCTGTGACCGCGATGATGTCGATTACCGACTTGCACGTCAAGTTCGGCACGCCGTTCGGTTCGCTCGAAGCCGTGCGCGGTGTGAGCCTTGAAATTCCGTCGGGCTCGAGCGTCGGCGTCGTTGGCGAGTCGGGTTCAGGGAAGACCGTCATGTGCCGCGCTGCAATGGGTCTTTTGTCTGGCTCGAACGTGCAGCGCTCGGGCAAGGTCATGTTCGACGGCAAAGAGCTCTCGGCGATGTCACGCGACCAAGTGCGCAACGAATTCGGCACCGGCATGTCGATGATCTTCCAAGACCCGATGACGGCACTCAACCCCGTGCGTCGCATCGGTACGCAACTTTCTGAGAGCCTTCGCGTGCGATTGGGTATGGACAAGAAGGCGGCCATGGCCCGCAGCGCTGAATTGCTCTCGTTCGTGCGCATCCCAGACCCCGAAGCCATGCTGAAGAAGTTCCCGTACCAGTTGTCGGGTGGCA
>Ga0208084_1000134_pt1 | contig 19018 bp, 21 predicted proteins | sample LakMenEpi14Sep09_FD_150698 | JGI IMG/M metagenome (GOLD analysis project Ga0208084, IMG submission 150698) | Freshwater microbial communities from Lake Mendota, WI - 14SEP2009 deep hole epilimnion (SPAdes) | ecosystem: Environmental > Aquatic > Freshwater > Lentic | place: Lake Mendota, Madison... | reverse complement strand
TAATACCCAGAAAACTGAAAGTACGAACCACCAATTCCAATTGTACTGTGTCATTTGAATAAATTTAGATTAAGAAAAGATAACTCATTCACATTCATATAGTTATACAATTCTCTACATCTTTCTAAAAATACATAAACATTCAAAAACAATACTCTTACCCTCCTTGTACATTGATTTTCAAAACATTAGGTCTGCACATACGGGGGTAGCACCGCTTTTTTCTTTAACTGGGGTCTTAATATATAATACCCCCACCTCTCTCACACACAATACATTTGCATCGTCGGAATGTAAAGATGTAAAGAAAATAAAGGGTGTGGGGGGTTGAATATGGGTTTACAAACCGGGGGTGTTTGGATTTTATATAGATTTGTGGTATATTATAGTGTACCCACCTGTAGACGCGGGTGATCCTGTTCGATGGTCCAAAGATAGTTAGAATGGTAGACGTTGGGTTATGGGAGTAGCACACAACTTGTGATGTGAAACTGGTTTTCTCCAATAGGTACGAAAACGATAGTTCTTTAAAATAGTTTTGTAGGTGGAAACATTACACATAGGGTATGTGTTCCGAGGTCACGGAGATTTTAGTTTCCACGTGGGTGTAGGCATTATGCTAACGTACAGTACAAAACTGTTTGAACTATTAAACTATGTGAGTGGTGTAAAAATCACACGGGGAGTTCTATGTTCAATACACAAGGTGTGGATAAGTAATATTATTTAAAGAGTTATACAGATTAAATTTGTATAGTTTAAACTTTTTAAGTATATTATATTATAAACCAAGTGTATTATGAATAAGCCAAAGACTGTTCAGAACGAGGGGCAACTTTCTTATTATATCCAAACAGAAAACAAATATGGGCAAGCAGTGTATATTCCTGTTATTGATGTTAGAGATGGAATAGCAGAACGTGTTTTAGCTGAACAGATTATAAAAGCTCAAAATCGCAGTAGGTACATCAACTACAATCAGTATCATTTTTCCCAAAAACAAGACAAAAAACAATTTGATATATGATGCATTCATGTAATGTACATTGTCATTCTATAAACATAGAAGACATGGGTATTATGGGTGTAAACGATAATGGTAAATGGTTACCCTTTGCTTTTTTATTAGATGTTGTTATTGCAATAAAGGTGGCATCTGATGATGAAGAAGAGCCAGTGTTTAATTGTACCACTGTATTCACTGATGCGGGTGAATCATACACTATTGACACCCCGTATATGACATTTCAAGAAATCTGGAAAAACTATCTCACCTATTCTGAAGAAAATGAGGGTGATGATGAAGACGATGATAATTTTAAACTTTAAAACCAACAAACATGTCAGAGGAAAAAAAGATCCCAACCGTTGAAGAGTTCGTAACACATTTAAACGAACAGATTCAAATTGCTGAAGTGAGAGCTAAACTACAAGCTCTTAACACGCAAATTGCAAAAGACAGAGCTGAAGAGTTGAATGCTTTAGCATTTATTGCGCAAGTGACAAACCCACAATCAGGTTCTGATGCTGATTTAGATGAAGAAGAATCTGAGGAGCAGTTGCCAAAGAGAAAGCTTAAAAAAGACTAATCTATGGCTATTGTCAATCAGGTGGAGAAACGCGTAAAGCTGTCTCTCGATCAGGTGGTGCAATATCAAATACTTACACATTGTTTTCTTTCGAATATTGCATTAAGTAGTGCGGATCTTAAATGTCTCACAATGTTAGCTCTGGAAAAAGATTCAGAGCTTAACACCTTTTGTACTAAGGTGTATCAGAAGGGGATATTTAAGAGTCCGCAATCTGTACGTAATGCAATCATTAAAGCAGAGAAAAATAATTTGATTAAGAAAGAAGGAAAAAGTAAGAAGAAGATTTGGATTAATCCAGATCTACGTATACAAGTGGAAGGTAATGTTTTTCTTGATTATAAATTTTTAAGTATTGCACCCCAATAAATTTCGTAATCTTTTACCATCCTTTGCAATGGAGATGGATAAATCTGTTGAGGAGGTGGATGCTGTAATGTCTTTTTTCTATAAGACATTAAGATCTAGTCTTTCTTCTTTAGAAAATCCCACGGTACATGTCCAAAACCTTGGGAATTTTTATATTAAGGAGAAAGCACTAGATGCTACTATTGAGCAATATAGTCGTTTATTAGAAAAATTAGATAACACTAGTTTTAAAGAATACGGAATTAAGAAAACATTGGTTACAGAAATAGAAACGATGCGTAAGGTGAAAGAAAAGTTAAATGAAGAACGTGGTAGAAGACGCGAAATAATTAATAAACGCTTTAACAATGAATCTACAAAAGAACATAATACAGATATGGAAGAGTAAGGGTCAGATTATTGAGGGCATTACCAATTCCATATTTAAAAGAGAAGATGTAGAAGAGATTGCAGAGCAAAGACTGAGTGTATGTAAAGAATGCACACTTTATGATGGTAGTGGTAAAGGATGTGCAGTGCCAGGAACACAACCATGTTGTAATCAGGGTATGGGAGGATGTGGATGTTCTTTATCTTTAAAGACTAGAGCTCTTTCTTCTGAGTGTCCACTAGGATATTGGAAAGCTGTTCTTTCAGAGGAAGAAGAGGATAAACTGAATGAAAAATTAGGATTATGAGTTTAATATTTAAACCAGAAAAGCACGAGTATGTATCATTAAATGGAGAGAATGTAGATTGGACTAGTGTCACTAGTTTCATTTCTAACTTTAAACAACCATTTGATGCGGATACTATTGCTCTTAAGTCTTCTCGCAATAAAAAGAGTAAATGGTATGGAATGAGCGCAGATGATATCAAAAGTGCTTGGAAGTCTGAAGCAAAACGTGCTACAGACCTTGGTACATGGTATCATAACTGTAGAGAAGCTGATCTTTGTCATTTAGAAACAATAGAACGAGAAGGAGTGACGGTTCCTGTTTTTAAACCCGTAGAAGTAGACGGTATTAAGTATGCGCCAGATCAAAAACTTAAGGATGGAATCTATCCTGAGCACATGGTCTATTTGAAATCTGTTGGTCTTTGTGGTCAGTCTGACTTAGTGGAAGTAGTAAATGGACATGTTAACATTACAGACTACAAAACTAATAAAGAAATTAAGATTGAAAGCTATGTAAATTGGGAAGGTGTCTCGCAAAAGATGTCTCCTCCAGTAGCGCACCTTGACGATTGTAACTTTAACCATTATGCGTTACAACTGAGTTTGTATATGTACATGATACTAAAGCATAATCCAAAGCTAAAAGCAGGAACCCTCACTCTTCATCACATTTTATTTGAAGAAGCAGGAAGAGATAAGTTTGATAATCCAATTACAGCGTTAGATACAAATGGAGATCCAATTGTACTAGACGTTGTGCAATATGATGTACCCTATTTAAAATCAGAAATAAGTGAATTAATAAAATGGAAAACCAGCAACCAGTAGTTTATAATCTTAGTGATCTTATTGATCTTTATTTAGCAGCAAGACTTCCAGAAGGAGAAAAGATTTTTAAATATCAATCTTCACCTGGTAATACAAAATGGATACATATTGATGAGCTTAGAATACAAGCTAACTTTAAAGCTTACTATCCAACTGGTCAAAAGTATATAGAAGGATTTGCTGGCGTAGTTAATAATCACCATCAAGTTAAAAAAGATGATAAGACTATTTGATATACAAAATGGACAGGTGATACCATCTGAACATTGTTATACGTTAGCATTTTTAAAAGATATAATGGACAATTTTCCTGACGATTGTAATAAGATATATACATATCTTTTTTATATGACTTGTCCAAATCCAGATCTTAATCCTTTTTTTCATTTTCCAGATGAAGAAAAAGAAGAAATAATATTACAAGAAATAGGAGCAGAGTTTTCTACAGATGAAGACATGATAGTTAGAGCTTTAAAGTTATGCGAAAAGATGTATCAAACAGAAACATCCAGAGCATATTATGGTATTAAGAAAGCTTTAGATAATATAGCAAGATATATGTCTAGTACACAAATTACTGATGGACGAGATGGGAATATTGCTCAAATAGGACGTATAGCAAAAGACTTTGACGCTATTAGACAGAGTTATAAAGGAGTGTATAAAGATCTTATGGAAGAGCAACAATCATCTGTACGTGGTGGACAAAACTTAGCATATGATCAGTAGTATGGCATTAAATGTATTTACGGTGTGGATTTTTATACTATCTATAATAGCGGTTATTATTGCTGGAATAGATGTATGGGATCAAACTAAGGACAAGTGAATTTATCTGTATATAAAACAGTTCCTACATGGAACAATGGTGTGTGGGAAACTACAGAATTTGAATCTAGAGATGATTGGAAAGAATTTGTGCGTTCTGTATTTATAGAAGAAGGTCCTGATGTGGGGTATAAATTTGATGAAACATTTTTTCTTTTTAATGAACAAGCAAGAAAGTTTCAAAAAGATGGATATTATTGTTCAGCTCCTGTAAGAACTAAAGATTATATAAACTACTGGGACGATCAAAAGACAAAGTGTAAATCAGGGGTTATTTTTAAAAATAAGGATAACACTTGGTATCTAAGTAGAGACTACTACATGTGGTTAAACTTTCTTCCTATTTATGACAAGGAAGAATCTAGATTTGACTTTGCTAAAGTGAGAGACGCACAGTATCATATGGCGTTGTACGAATGTTTAGCAGAACTAGAATATAAACATTGTCCTATTTTAAAAAAGCGTCAGATAGCATCTTCCTATTTTCATGCTGGTAAACTTATTAATCAATACTGGTTTGAGTCTGGTGCGATTCTTAAAATAGGTGCTAGTCTTAAAGACTACATCAATGAAAAGGGTACATGGAGAATGCTCAATGAATATAAAAACTTTTTGAATGAGCACACTGCATGGTATCGTCCTAACGACCCAGATAAAGTGTTAGCATGGCAGCAACGTATCAAAGTGAGAGTGAATGGCAGAGATACATTTAGAGGATTGTTTTCAGTGTTACAAGGAACATCATTTGAAAAAGATGCAACAGCTGGTGTCGGTGGTCCCGTAACCTACTTCTTTCATGAGGAAGCTGGTATTGCTCCTAAGATGGATGAAACATACGAGTATATGCGTCCTGCTATGCAATCAGGTATGATTACTACAGGAGTTTTTATTGCTGCAGGATCTGTGGGTGATCTTGATCAATGCGAACCTCTTAAGAACTTTATCATGAATCCAGAGGTTTATGATATGTTGGCAGTAACAACATCATTATTAGACTCAAAAGGTACAATAGGTAAGAGCGGACTTTTTATTCCAGAACAATGGTCTATGCCACCGTTCATAGATGAATATGGAAATTCAAGAGTGGTAGAAGCTCTGGAAGCAATCAAAAAAGAAAGAGAAAAGTGGAAGAAAGAGTTAAACCCTGAACAGTATCAATTACGTATATCTCAGAAACCTACAAACATAGAAGAAGCATTTGCATTTAGAAAAGAGTCTAAGTTTCCTCAACATCTAGTTTCTAAACAAATGCAACGTGTAGAAGATAAAGAATATCCTTATGAGTTATTAGATCTTTACAAAAATGAACAGGGTAAGATTATTGCACAAGAGTCTAGAAAGCTTCCCATCTCCGAGTTTCCTATTTCTAAGACAGCAGAAGATAAAGAAGGATGTATTGTTGTTTGGGAAAAACCTGTTTCTAATCCTGGGTTTGGAATGTATTATGCATCTATTGACCCTGTAGGGGAAGGTAAGACGACCACCTCAGATTCATTATGTTCTATTTTTATTTACAAAACTAAGGTGGAGGTGACAAAGGATGACGGATATGGAGACCGTAAAACATATGTAGAACATGATAAGATTGTAGCTAGCTGGTGTGGGAGGTTTGATGACATCAATAAAACACATGAGCGTTTAGAGTTAATAATTGAATGGTATAATGCCTGGACTGTGGTGGAAAATAACATCTCACTATTCATCCAGTATATGATTTCTAGAAAAAAACAGCGCTATCTAGTACCAAAAGACCAAATCTTATTCCTTAAAGATTTAGGATCTAATGCCACTGTATATCAAACATACGGATGGAAAAACACTGGGACACTCTTTAAGCAACACCTCTTATCCTATGGTATTCAATATCTTACAGAAGAAATAGACGAGGAGATAAATGAAAAAGGAGAGACAACAAAAGTGATGTTTGGGGTGGAGCGTATTCCAGATCCCATGCTTTTAAAGGAGATGCAGGCATACCATGAAGGTTTAAACGTGGACCGTTTAGTGGCATTCTGTGCACTTATAGCGTTTGCAAAAGTGCAGGAGTCAAACAGAGGGGTACATAAGCGTTTAGAAGCAAACTCAAATTTGGAAAAGTCAGAAAAAAGTTATAAATTAAAATTGAACCCTTTTAGACATATTGGAGGTTCACAATCAATTGGTTCTGGTATGTCTAAACCCCGTTCACCATTTAAAAACTTAAAGTAGATGTACGTGTTTGAAACCACTTTTACTACACCAAGTATTTATACTTATTCTTCTAGCACTGCTGGAGACATTATTTTTTTTTATAAGTAACTCATAATCATGCAGATATTAAATGCTTTAGATCTTAAATCTGGCAAGAAAGCTGAGTATAACAAGTTGGGTACACTCACCCAACCTATTCAGTTTTTACCCCTATCTGCTAAAGATGAGCAGTGGAGAGCTAGTAACATGGACTGGTTGGAGTGGCAGGGTATTAAGCAAATACGTAGAAACGCTCGTAAACTTCTTAAAAACTATAAACTTGCTAAAGGTATTATTGACCGTACAGACTATATAGTAGAAGAAAATAATGAATATGCTGATCTAATTGAGACGTTAACCAAAGAAGATCAGTCTGCTTTAGAACTTAAGTTTTATCCCATCATTCCAAATGTAATTAATCTTTTAAGTGGGGAGTTTTCAAAAAGAGCTTCTAAAGTTATATTTCGTGCTGTTGATGACATTTCCTATAATGAAATGTTAGAACAAAAGCGTTCAATGATTGAACAAACCCTCATTACAGAAGCTGAACGCGAGATGACAATGAGGATGATGAATATGGGGATGGATCCAAACTCTGAGGAAGCTCAGCAAGCACTTTCTCCTGAAGCTATCCGATCACTTCCTGAGATTGAGTCTTTCTTTAAAAAAGATTATCGTTCTATGGTGGAAGAGTGGGCAACTCACCAGATGAAGGTAGATGAAGAAAGATTTAAGCTCTTTGAATTAGAAAACATGGCATTTCGTGACATGCTCATCTCAGATCGTGAGTTTTGGCACTTTCGCATGATGGAAGATGATTATGAAGTGGAGCTTTGGAACCCTGTCTTAACTTTCTATCACAAGAGTCCTGATGCGCGTTATGTATCTCAGGGTAATTGGGTGGGTAAGTTTGATATCCTAACTGTTGCTGATGTTATTGACAAGTATGGCTACATGATGACACAGGAGCAGTTGGAATCTTTAGAGGCAATCTATCCTATTCGTTCTGCAGGTCTTCCTATGGGAGGATTACAAAACGATGGTAGCTTTTATGATCCTAGTAGATCTCATAAATGGAATACAGAAGGACCATCCTTAGCGATGCGTCAGTTTTTATCTGCATATGAGAATATGCCATACAATGGGGACATTGTACAATGGATTTTAAGTGAGAGTGAAGATTTCTTTGATTATGGACCCAACTTTATGCTTCGTGTAGCTACCATTTATTGGAAAAGTCAGCGTAAAGTGGGGCATCTCACTAAGATTACAGAAGACGGAGAGATGATTCAAGATATTGTAGATGAGACATTTAAGGTGTTAGAAAAACCTATTTATGACACTCGTCTTTCTACAAAAAAGACTAGAGAAAATCTAGTTTACGGAGAACATATTGATTGGATTTGGATAAATGAGACATGGGGTGGTGTTAAGATTGGACCAAATAGACCTACATTCTGGGGTATGGAAAATCCTACAGGGTTTAGTCCCATCTATCTTAATGTTAAAAAACTTCCATTCCAATTTAAAGGAGACCACACACTTTATGGATGTAAACTTCCTGTAGAGGGTTCTGTGTTCTCTGATCGCAATACACGATCAGTATCTCTGGTAGATCTTATGAAACCCTACCAGATTGGATATAACATTGTAAATAATCAAATTGCAGATATACTAGTCGATGAGTTGGGAACCGTAATCCTTCTAGACCAGAATGCTCTACCTCGTCACTCTTTAGGAGAAGACTGGGGACGAAATAATCTGGCAAAGGCTTACGTAGCAATGAAAAACTTTTCAATGCTTCCGTTAGATACAACTATCACTAACACTGAGAATGCTCTTTCATTTCAACACTACCAAGTGTTAAATCTAGAACAGACACAACGCTTGCTTTCTAGGATTCAGTTATCTAACTATTTTAAAACGCAAGCATTTGAGTCTATTGGTATCACTGGACAGCGTATTGGAACACCTGTTGGTCAAGAAACAGCAACAGGTATTCAACAGTCTGTAGCAGCATCATATTCTCAAACTGAACAGTATTTTACGCAGCATAGTGACTTTTTAATGCCACGTGTTCATCAAATGCGTACTGATCTTGCACAATACTATCAGTCTAAAAATCCTTCTTTACGCTTGCAATATGTAACAAGTGCAGAAGAGAAGGTGAATTTTGAAATTAACGGTACAGATCTTCTACTTAGAGATCTAAACATATTTGCTACTACCAAGAGTAATCATAAGTTTGTTCTTGAGCAGCTTAAGCAACTTGCTATTACAAATAATACAGCAGGTGCATCTATTTACGATCTTGGTAATATCATTAAATCAGAATCGATTGCAGAGCTTTCTCATGTTCTTAAGTCTGCTGAAGAGAAGCAACAAGCAAATCTCGAACAACAGAGACAACAAGAACAAGCTCTGCAACAACAACAAATTGAAGCTCGTCAGCAAGAACAAATGATGAAGATGCAGTTTGAAGCTGAAGAGAATGAAAAAGATAGACAAGCAAACATTTTACAAGCTGAAATACGTTCTGCTGGGTATGGTTCTATGATGGATATTGATAAGAATCAACAAAGTGATTATCAAGATGCATTAGAAAACATCCAAAAACAAGAGAATTATCAACAGCAAATGGGTCTTGAAAGAGACAAAGAGATTAATAAGACAAACACTGCACGTGAGCAGCTTCGTATTAAAGAGCAAGAGATTTCAGCAAAAGAACGTATTGCAGAAAAACAAGTGGAAATTGCTCGTATGAATAAGAATAAATATGATGTAAAAAAACCTAAGAAATGATATACTCATCACAAATAGAAAATCTTTTATCAAAGATATATGCTAAACTTTGCTGTATTACAAATTCTTCAAGTGATCCGATAGTAGTTTCATTTGGAGAAGACCCTCAACCCGTTACTGTTGAGGGAACTGTCAATGTTGATGGCGACCTATCTTTTACATTTTCTCCTACAGCATCTGATTCTTTTGGAAGACTAAGAACATCATCTCCTTTCACACTGTTTGATTCTAGTCATAGGTTTGATGATAACGACCTTTGGTCTACAGCTACAGCCACTAGTGGTACTGCTACATTTAATACTAACCAGGGACTTGTTGATTTAAATGTCACAGCAGCTTCTGGATCTTCTGTTGTAAGAGAAACGATTAAGGTGTTTGCTTACCAACCAGGTAAGTCACTTCTTACACTAAACACATTTGTAATGAATGCTCCTAAAGCAGGACTTACTCAGCGTGTTGGATATTATGGAGATGATAATGGATTCTATTTAGAGCAAGCAAATTCTGATATAGCTTTTGTAAAAAGAAGTATGGTAACAGGTTCTTTAGTAGAAACTCCTGTACCTCAATCAGATTGGAACGGGGATAAACTTGATGGTACTGGACCTTCAGGACTTACACTTGATCTAACTAAAGCACAGATTTATTGGATGGATCTTGAGTGGTTAGGAGTAGGATCAGTTAGAATGGGTTTTGTGATTAATGGACAGTTTATTCTTTGTCATACATTCAACCATGCTAACATCATAACTTCTACATATATCACAACTGCATCATTACCGCTACGTTATGAGATATTTAATGATACTGGTACAGACTCAGCTTCTACTTTGAAGCAAATTTGTTCTACTGTCATTTCTGAAGGAGGGTATGAATTAAGAGGTAAACAGCAATCTGTTGGTACATCTATCACTGCTCCAAGAATATTTACTGTAGCAGGAACATATTATCCAATTGTAGGTATAAGACTTAAAACTACAAGACTAGATGCTATCGTAATAGCAACAGCTATTTCTCTTATAGGACTTGGTAATGGAAAGAACTATCAGTGGAGAGTAATGAATGGTAATGTAGCAATCTCAGGAGGAACTTGGTTCAGTGCTGGTGGCGATTCTGCTGTAGAATATAATACTACAGGAACAGGTGCTACTGGTGGTAGAATTTTAGCTAGTGGGTTTGTAAACTCTTCTAATCAAGGATCACCCAGTATAAACATTCTTAAAGAAGCTCTTTTTTCCAATCAGCTTGAGAGAAATGCACTAGCAGGTGTTCCTTATGAGTTTGTAGTGGAAATGGCTATAGACGCAGTGGGGGGACTTTCAGGTGCATATGCTTCCATAGACTGGGAAGAAGTAAGTAGATAATATAAACTATTATAAGATGATTCAAGGTATATACGAAAGATTAGACTGGTTAACAAACAAGGTGAAAAAACTTTGTTGCATAGTAGATTATACTAATCTTCCTGAGTATGCAGATAATGCTGCAGCTTTAGCAGGAGGTTTAACCGTAGGTCAAGTGTATAGAACAGGAGACTTTTTAAAAGTTGTTCACTAATAATTATTAATCACCCTTTATAAAAAACAAAAAACATGAGACCAATTGAACCTGTACAAGTGTGGTTTAACGGTGTAGAAATGGAAGCTAACCGTCTCAACTTGTATATTACTAATGACAATTTGAAGGACACAGCACAGTTTTGGTATGCGTTGTTAGTGGAAACACCTATTCCCACTACTACAACCACTACTGGTGAAGGTCCTACTCCTCCCCCTCCTCCTCCCCCTCCTCCTGGTCCAGTACCTCCTTTTATGAATGTTGTTCAAGTGGCACAAGGTAATCTTACCATGACTGGACAAGAATATCTTGATTGGGATGAGTCTAGTGCTGGTACTATCAATGAAGCAGCTTTTGTATGGGCAGCTGGAAAGTTGAACCTTACTCTTGTTTAATGATTTAGTGTAGTATACAGTTAGATCTATAGCTGTATACTACACATATTTCATTTTTTTTGGTCTACATTTTTAAGATTTACAAGTATTATTTTGTATATTCTATTGTAGACTAAAAACAACCAACATGAGCACACAAAATGCTGCTGCACAAACAAATGTGCAACAAATAGATCTTGACATTGACAGTCTTTTTTCAGGTGCACCGGATGCATCTAGTGTAGTTACTCCAGATGCTCCTACTTCCGTGCAGGATAAAAAACCTAGTGTTTTTGCTAAATCCCAAATGGATTTAAGTTTTCTGGACCCTAGTAAGGAGAACGAAGCTGAGGATGGTGAAAAATCTGAAGAAGAAAGTGAAAAAAAGGAAGACAAGAAAGAAGATGTTTCACGTGAAACATTAGATGATATTCTTAAACCTGATGTCGAAGATGATCAAAAACAAGGTGGTAGACCAAAACTGGATAAATCAGGAATGGTTGAAACCTTTAGTAAGTTGATCGAAGAGGGTCTCATCGTTCCCTTTGAAGATGAGAAACCGATGGAGGAATACTCCGTAAAAGATTGGAAGGAACTTTTAGAAGCAAACTTTCAAGAAAGGGAAAAAAAGGTGAAACAAGAAACACCTAAAGAGTTCTTTGAGTCGTTACCGGAAGAGTTGCAATATGCTGCAAAGTATGTAGCAGATGGAGGACAAGATCTTAAAGGTCTTTTTCAAGCTTTAGCTCAGGTGGAAGAATTTCGTGAAATGAATCCACAAGATCCTAATGATCAAGAGTTTATAGTGAGAAGTTATCTGCGTGCTACAGGATTTGGAAATGATGACGAGATTTCAGAAGAAATCAGTACATGGAAAGATCTTGGTAAACTTGAGCAGCAAGCAACTAAGTTTAAACCGAAGTTAGATGCAATGCAAGAAAGTGTTGTACAACAACAACTTGCACAACAAGAGCAAATGAAAGTACAGCAACAAGCTGCTGCTGAAGCGTATATAGAAAATGTATATGAAACTCTTAAAGCTGCAGAAATTAATGGTTTAAAACTAGATAGAAAAACGCAAGCAACTTTGTATACAGGATTAGTTCAACCTCAGTACCCTTCTATAAGTGGTCGTCCTACAAATCTTTTAGGACATCTTTTAGAGAAGTATCAGTTTGTAGAACCTAACTATCCTCTAATTGCAGAAGCACTTTGGTTACTATCTGATCCGGAAGCATATCGACAAAATCTTGTTAAGCAGGGTAAAAATCAAGCAGTTGAAACAACTGTAAGACAATTAAAGACAGAACAATCTAGAAAGATAGCAAGTTCTGTACAAGAGCAACCTGAAACTAAAACTTCACAAAACAAGATACCTCGTAACACTAACATATTTAAAAGGTAAATATTATTAATCTAAACAAACATTTACTATGGCAACTCCAGTTTTAAACAATGGTATATTTCTACGTGATACCAGTTATTCGGGCGCAAGCTCACACGTAGATTCTTACCACCTGGTGAACATGATGAAGACTGCAGAACCTATGGACCTTGGTCCTGTGGATCTGTGGGCGATGGCGCAAAAGGTAGAGATGCCTTTGTACCAAATGTCATCTTTTGGTGGAAAGAACGTAATCGATGTTAACAATGCTCGTGGAGAGTATAAGTGGCAAGTTCCTGTGTCTCAAGACCTTCCCTACATTGTAGAGAATGTTGAAGATTCTCAAGCTCAATTGGGTATTGATGGTACTACCTTCAAAATCAAATTGAACCGTCGTATCTTCGGACATGGTGATATCATCACTTATGACAAGTACAATGGTGTGGAATTGTACATTGTTCCTACAGAAGATGTTCTTCCTGTAGCGGATGGTGTAATCTACACAGTGCAACTTGTTAACAATGACAACACAAGGTATTTGGATCAAAAGTATCTGAAACCTGGTACTAAATTCTTCCGTAAAGGTTCTGCTCGCGGTGAATACGGTGAGCGTTTCTCTGATATCGGAGCATATGGTGCTGGTTTCCGTGAGTTCTACAACTACGTAGGTGGTGCTGAAGCTCACGTACACTATTCTGTTTCTTCTCGCGCTGATCTTATGTTGAAAGGCGGTTTGAAGAACGATGGTTCTGTACCTGTAGTGGAAATCTGGCGTAACTTCGACAAGAATCTGACAGATCCTTCTATTCCTAATCTTGAGGGTCTTGCAGCTAAATTCGGTAAGGATGCTGTTAAAAAAGCTATGCAAAGCGGTACACTTACACGTACATTCTTGACTGCTCTTGAAGCAGCTCACTTGACTAAGATTGCTACTGACATCGAAACCTACTTGATGTGGGGACATGGTGGACGTGTTAAGCAAGATGGTCCAGATGATGTACGTTTGTCTGTGGGTCTTTGGAAACAGCTTGACAACTCTTACAAGCGTATTTACAACAAAGCTAGTTTCAATCTTGACCTGTTCAAGTCTGAGATCTTCAACTTCTTTAATGGTCGTGTGGAGTTCAAAGGACCTGATCCTCAGCGTTCACTGGTTGTACAAACTGGTATGGGCGGTATGCGTCTTGTTAACGAAGCTATCAAGAAAGAAGCAATCAACAGTGGTCTGGTGATCAATGCTTCTGAGGTTGGTGCAATCACTGGTAAGGGTATGGATCTGAACTTCGGATTCGCATACACTAGCTATGTAATTCCGTTCTTGGCTAACGTTAAGTTTGTACTGAACCCTGCGTTCGATAACGTACACACTAACGATATCGAGAACCCAATCATTGATGGTTTTCCTCTTTCTTCTTACAACTTTATCATTTTCGATATCACTGACAACACCAACGACAACATCTTCTTGTTGAAGTTGAGCTGGGACAACCAGTTGAAGTGGTGGTATCAGAATGGTACTATGGACTATATGGGTCGTACGAACGGATTCCAGTCTTCTGGACAGTTTAACGGTTACCGTGTATTCATGAGTCAGACAATGCCTGCTATCTGGGTTAAAGACCCAACTAAGGTGTTGAAGATTGTGATGCGCAACCCGATCACCGGTGGTTCATTCTAATATATATGTACTAAGGATAGGGGTGCTATATGTTCCCCTATCCCTCTGGTACACATTGTAAAAAGATCCCACTCTGTAGATAGTATCTGCAGATCACCTGTTGTACGCACACCGAGTTTGATCAACCGGAGAGCTTGCAACTCTCAACAGGTTCAAAATAAATAGTTAGTATTACACTAATCCGTCTAAGACGAGAGTCTGGACCTATTTATAAACCAAAAAACCAAACATGAGTAGTATTACAATGGTGGAGAAGTATCCACAAAACAAAAAGTCTAGTATCGCAGTGCGTCCATTTTTTGAAGCTAATGTTTCAAACATGGGACTCGAAAAGTACGGACTCTCGCTCTTTGACGGTGCATTTCATGAAGAACAGCTTGCTTGTTTAGAGATAAACGGTATCAAGCGTTATCTGACAGGACTTAATGAGTTTGCTCCTGAGATTAAAGCACTATCTCCTGATGAAGCTGATGCGAAAGTGAAGCAAATCAGAATAGTGGTAGCTCAGTTAGAAAAAGAACTAGCAGCAAACATTATCGATCCTAAAGATGAACAGTTCTGGAATAAGGTGAAACTCTTAAAACCCGATAACGATGAGTTTTGGGGTAGAATTAAGATTGCTTGTGGTAATGAACCTTTATTCTTAGAACCTGATAAAGATCCTTATGATCTTATTAAATTATACGCAATCGAAGCTGGTGGTTTTTCTATCGTAGCTAAATCTTTTGAGGAAGCGCGTAGAATGCCAACACCTCCTAAGTTCTATTTAGATAAACTAGAAGATACAGTGTCTACTAAGACAGAGGTGAAAAAACTTCGTAACAAAGCTCTTGCAGAACTACAAAAGCTCTTTGATAAGAATACAAATAAACTGTTTTATGTAGCTAAAGTGGTAGATATTAACTCCACTCAGTATAAAAAGTCTACACCAAATGATGTATTGTACGATAATATGGACAAATACATTAACGGAGAAACAGTAGAAACAAACAAGAAAAAAACAGCAGAGCGTTTCTTAGAAGTGGTAGATCTTGATATGGAAACTCTTAAGTTGAGAGCAATTGTAAAAGATGCAACTTATTACAAGTATATTTCACCACGTGGAGATGGATTTATCTATCACATGCAATCTGGAACAATGCTTGGTAAAACTCCTACAGATATTGTAGAATATCTTAAGAATCCACTTAATGATCAGATTCTTATAGATCTTCAACAAAAGGTAGAAAAAACATGGAATAAGTAATGGATAATAATCTTGTTAAAGTTAAATTTTATGAACGCTTAAATAAACTTGCAAGCTTTGATTATGATAACATCGAATGCTGGCAGATTGCAGAAGCGTTTAATAAAGCTCAACGTGAGTGGTTTCGTAGACAAGTGCACGGTATTAATGTGCGCAAACAATCTACGGAACAAAGCACAGCTTTAATAGATGATATTCAGAAGTTTATTAAATCGCAAGATTTAAAAGGAACTAATAAAAAGTTGTTCTTTGAAACAGAGCAGATTCCTGGTGATTATGCTCACTTTATTCGTTTAAGTTCTTATGCTGATGCTGGTAATTGTAAGAACAGAGAAGTGACAGTGTATTTAGCTGAGGAAGCAAATGCTGATGTTCTTCTTACAGATGTTTTAAAAGGACCCAGTTTTGAGTGGGCAGAAACATTCACTACAATGTACTTTGATCGTTTTAAGGTGTATACAAACGATAAGTTTAAAGTTACAAAAGCTGTTTTGTATTATTACAGAAAACCTGCAGATATTTCTTTTGATGGGTGTGTAAATCCTTCTACAGGACAATCTTCTACAGAACAAATATGTGAACTTAGAGATGATGTTGTAGAGATTATTATAGATGAAGCAGTAGCAATACTTGCAGGTGATATGGATAATTTTAATCAGTATCAGCGTAACTTACAAAACGGACAAAGAAATAGTTAATCATGAACCGAGTACTAGCAAGACAACAGTCTATGATTCCATCGCAAAAATTACAGAGACCTGCAGAAACTCCTGTAGCTCAAGATCCTGTAATGAAAACACCTTGTGCTGAAACAGGAATGTTGGTTGGAGAAATGATGAGCGCTAGTGTAAGTTTTCATAATCTTCATTTAAAAATCACTGGACCTGGTTCTTTTTCAGCACATAAAGCTCTTGGAGATTTTTACGAAGGTATTCAAGGTCATGCTGACAGTGTTGCTGAGCAGTATCAAGGAGCTCGCGAGTCATTATTAGATATTCCCGCAGTGTATCCAACAACTCTATCATCTGTAGATGAAGCAGTTCAGTATTTGAGAGATCTTTCTGGTAAGGTGGACACTTTGCAAAAGATGATGCCTTTTAGTGAGATTGTTAATCAACTGGATGAAGTGAAGAGTTTAATTGATTCAACTAAGTATAAACTATTATTCCTAAGCTAATTATTTTTTATTTTTTAACCCATAAATGTAAACAACATGGCTTATTTTAATCATGCGTTCAAGAAAGCGTTTCTTCCTGCAACAACTGGAAATGCGCTTGTTCTTGCTGATGGTGGTAGCACAGCAGATCTTACTGCTGGTGAACTGGGTCTTTTTGACGCGAAGACATTCCAGGCTATTACTTCCGTAAGTTCTAAACCCTTTATTCTTGCACAGGGTTCTTATTTCACCAATGATAAGATCGGACCTTTTCACGGTGGATACAAAGAGTCTGTAAAGAGTAAGGTGATCAATCCTAAGTACATCACTAAAGTATGGACTGCTTGTGCTGAAGATCCTCAGAATCAAGAGATTGAAGTATCTGTTAGTGGCGCTGAGTGCGGTACTACTTACTATCTTCGCTTGGATCTTAAAGGATCTCCTGCTTTGCGTCTGCTTTCTCACAACATTTATCGTACTGTAGATGCTTTTACAGGATGTTGCGATGATGATTGTTCTGCTACTTGTACTGGAGCTTTGGTTGACCCAACTATCGTAACTATCAACTGGGCAAAGCAAATCCTGGAGCGTCCTATTCTCCCTGATTTTGTAAAGCTGGTTGTAACTGACTACGAAGGAACTGTTATTGCTACACAAGCTGGTACATCTCAAGCTCAGATTGCAGCTTTCATCGCTGCTTTAGATGCTTATCTTGCTGGTCCTGTGCATGCTGCTTTTAACCCTACAACAGATGCTTCTACAGATTCAGTTCTGACATTAGTTGCTGCTTATGTAGATACTAAATTCGGTAACTGTACTTTCACTCCTACAGATCATTACGAACTTCAACCTTTGCAGATTTTCCCTTCATTGGTTGATATGAGTGGTGAAGCTTGTGTTGTGAGAAGCGGTCCTAACGCAGACTATGATTGGACTTGGAAAGGATTTGCTTGTAACCTCATCCAACCTGGACTTCAAGCTCAGGGAACTGGTGAGACAGTTGTACGCGAATTGATCCTTGACACTCGTTATCATCAGAACGCTTTCCCTGACAACAAATATGTTGACAGCTTGCGTATGCGTGAGATCGAGACTGATCCTGCGATCAAGAACTTCGATCGTAACACTTTGTGGGATTCTATCAACATTTTACATAGCGTTCCTCGCTTTAACAACCCAACTGGTACATTTGACAACGATCAGTATTTGCTGAGCTTGTACATTCCTAAAGGAACAAATGCTATCTTATTCCTTAACATGATTCAGGATATCCTGAACTGTGCTGGAAATGGTGTTGAAATTGAGAGCACTAACGCTACACCTTGTTCTAACTTGACACCTGGTGTACCTTTCGTAAACAACTGTGAGACTACTCCTACAACAACTGTGGCTCCTACTACTACAACTAGTACAGCTGCTCCGTTAGGTTAATAATCTTTATAGTTAACATAAAAGAGGGTGGGGATTTTTCCCTACCCTTTTTTTATTTGCAGAAGTGCTCTTTTTTTGTTATATTATTATTGAGTAGTATGCCCAATTTAGACATACACTTTTAAAGTGTAAACCATTGATTATGAGACACATATTAGGTTTAGATAATATAGAAACAGCAAATAAAACAATCATACGTATTGCAGATGCTAGTATTTATGCTGATTTTCCAGCAACTTGTGGACTTTTAGAAATACAAGCACCAGGTTTTAACATCATTAAACAGTTTGATGTCACTCCTAATTTTACGCTTGTTTTGAATGCATGTAGTCTTGGTTTACAGACAGATGATTGTGGTGATCACGCTGCTGATCTTCCTGATGGAATTTGGAAAGTAAAGTACTCTGTTTCCCCTAATGATAAAGTTTATGTAGAATATGCATGGTTAAGAACCACTGCATTCATGGCAAAGTATTATGATATACTTTGTAACCTTGACATGTCTGGATGTGATCCTTCACAAGAAGTGGCGTCACAACTAGAGCAGTTGGGGATGATTCGTATGTATTTAGATTCTGCTAAAGCGGAAGTTGAATACTGTCATGAACTTCAGAAGGGAATGGATGTTTATAAATATGCAAAAGCTCAGTTGGATAAACTAAGCGTTGCATGTTGCGGAGCAACTTGTTAAACCAAAAATAAAACCAATTATGTCACAGTCAGTTTGTCCAAACTGTTCTTCTAAGATTACATGCGGATGTCAAAGAAGAACAGCATCAGATGGTAAATCCGTATGTTCTAATTGTGTAACGCTTTACGAAAAGAAGTTACAGGAACAAAAAGCACAAAAAAGATAAAATGTCTTGTTATTCTACACCCACATCAGAAA
>Ga0208084_1000131_pt1 | contig 19268 bp, 21 predicted proteins | sample LakMenEpi14Sep09_FD_150698 | JGI IMG/M metagenome (GOLD analysis project Ga0208084, IMG submission 150698) | Freshwater microbial communities from Lake Mendota, WI - 14SEP2009 deep hole epilimnion (SPAdes) | ecosystem: Environmental > Aquatic > Freshwater > Lentic | place: Lake Mendota, Madison... | reverse complement strand
CTTGGGTGAGTGCGACGATGGCGTCGTGGATTGCCGACATCCACGGATCAAGTTTCTCTTCAAGTCCTCCGGGCAAGAAACCCACGTCGGCGCGTCCGACGGGCACGAGCGGGCGGTACACAGCAAGACGTTCGTAGCGGCGTTGCTCGACCACCTGTTCAAGTCCGGCTGCGATTGCCATGACGGTCTTGCCAGTGCCGGCACGCCCGTCAAGGGCAATCACCGCAATGTCGGGATCAAGCAAGAGCTCGAGGGCAAAACGCTGCTCTTTGTTGCGCGGCCGCAGCCCCCATGCTTCGGGCACGTTGGTGTCGAGCAGGTGCAGCGACTCATCACGCACTCGGGTGAGCGCCGATTGCGAACCGTTGCGGAGAATGGCGAAATTGTTGTTGTACAGGTGCTCCGCACCGACCACCCCGTCAAGGGCGGTCAGTCCGCGGGAGTAGAGCGAATCAACGGCTACCGAGTCGGCCTCGAGCGTCACCCACCCCATGGCTTTGTCCGTTGCGCTGCGGGCCACCGGGTGGTATTCACTTGCCGTCAATCCCAAGTGGGCAGCCTTGATTCGTAACGCTGCGTCGTTTGACACCAGACACGTTGGGGCAATCTTGGCCTGACCGATGGCTGCACCAATGATGCGGTTGTCGGGCACTGCGGGGTCGAGTCCGTGGTGCTCGAGTCGTTCGCGATCGACGTTGTTCACTTCGATGTGCAGGGTGCCCGAATCAGGGTCATCGGACAGGGGGGTGGGCTCGGCCAGCGAGCCGCCTGCTTGACGGCGGAGTTCTTCGATGTTTCGCAATGCGGTGCGAGCTGAGCGACCGACATCGTCCATGCGCGTTTTCAAACTGTCGAGCTCTTCCACAACGGTGAGTGGAATCACCACCGCACACGCGGGGAATGCATGCATTGACATCGGATCGGCGATCAGCACAGAGGTGTCGAGCACGATTCGTTGTGGCACGAGCGCAAGCGACACGGTGAGCCGCTCCGTCGGGTTGGTTGCGTCAGAGGATGTTCGGCGAAGTGGTTGAGGCGACAACGTTCCCAAGCATGGTCGTTGGAACTTGGCGAGTGGTGGATTGTTTCGTAATTTCTCGGTGAAATTTTGGGGAGATTCGAAAATATTTTTGCGGCGGGTCACAGGGCATGACTGGGAGAGCGACTCTTCCAGCGACCAAGCATCTGCGGCACCGCCAATTGCGTCATGAATTCACGCGACGAAATGCATCTTTGAAGAATTGGAGCTCTTTCATCGACATCTCGCCCAACGGCATAAATGCTTCGTTTACCCCGTGTTCATCGGCGCTTTTGAGCCCACTATTTCACGGCTGCGCGACCATGGAACGGTTGTGGGCTTGTGGATGGCAGAAAAAATCCGACAAATTAGCATCTCCAGCGAAGATCAAACTCAATGTTTTGGTGTGTGCGCAACCGGTGACGACGTGCGAACACCGCGCGAGGAGCGCCTTCGGTGGTACTTGCATTTCGTCGCGAAATCCAGTGAGATTGATGTTCACGGAACTCCGATTCCGAGAAAGCAAGGAAATGGCAATGACAAAAGCAGACCTCCTCGCAGCAGTCGCAGCGAAGACCGACGTTTCGACGGCGAAAGCCGATGAAGTGATTCAGGCCTTCGTTGATCTGATCGTGGAATCTGCGAAGAAGGGCGACAAGGTGTCGTGGCCGGGCTTCGGTTCGTTCTCGACGTCAAAGCGCCAGGCGCGCACGGGCCGCAATCCCCGAACGGGAGAGCCGGTTCAGATCGCCGCTTCTACAACGATGAAGTTCAGCCCCAGCAGCACGCTGAAGTCTGAACTGAATCCAAACCGGTAATACCAAAAGCAATACCTAAACCAATCAAGGAGAAAAGCCATGGCAAAGAAGCGCAAGGCCGCCAAGAAGGCGCCAAAGAAGAAGGCCAAGAAGGCGACGACAAAGCGTCGCAAGAAGGCCAAGAAATAACTAACTCTCGTCGCTAGACGAAGTTAATTCGGTTCGGAGTACGTAACGACCGGGGGGCGAAAGCCACCCGGTCGTTATTTTTTGTCGCGTTCAGTCAGGCAAGGCCGGCAGCGGCGAGATCGTCAGGGGTGTCGAGGTCAAGGGCGAGATCAGGGCGTCGCACGACGGTGACCCCCCATCCGCGAGACGCCGCCTCAGTCTGATGGGCAGCGAATGAACCTTGGCCGTAATGGAACGTGAAATCTCCGCTCGTTGGCAGCAACAGAGCGTTGGTGCCGTCGCCGTGGCGGTCTGGCACGATCACCAGGTCGCTCAGTTCATCAGTAAGCGGCGCTAGCGGCTGGGGCGCCGGCAGGTCACTGTGCACCACCAGCACCCGTAGATGGCCTGCGGCGCGGGCAGCCGCCCGACCTGCTGCGGCGGCTTCATTCAGACCTGGACGATGAACGGCAACCACGGTGGCGCCGCAGGACCGTGCCCAGGCGGACACCTGTTCATCGTCGCAGACCACCAACACCGGCAACGGTGAGGCGGCTCGCAGCACGGCCTCGGCACACCGCTTGGCGAGTGCGGCGCGCGCAGGTGCGGTCAGCACGTCTGCGAGTCGACCCTTGGCGAGCTCAAATGACTTGATTGGCACCACGACAGCCGTACCCGCGGGTGACTTCATTCGCCTGAAGCCTACGATTTGGGCGTGGGATTGCCGTTTGCCCGCGTCGCCGTCATTGGCGCAGGTTCTTGGGGCACCACCGTTGCGTCGCTCGTTGCGCACAATGCACCGACCGTGCTGTGGGCGCGGCGCAAGGAACTCGTCGACGAACTGCGCACGAAGCGAACGAACTCGCGGTATCTGCCAGGTCACCGCGTGCACGATGAACTGCAAGTGACCGACGATCTTGTCGATGCGGTACGTGACGCATCGCTGGTGGTGGTGGCGGTGCCGTCGGCAGGGTTTCGTGACGTCGTGCGCACGTTCGCCTTGCACCTCGAACGTGACGCGGTGTTGATGAGCTTGACGAAGGGGCTGGAGCGCGGGACAGGACGGCGCATGAGCGAAGTGCTTTCCGACTTGGCGCCCGAACACCCAGTGTCGGTGTTGTCGGGTCCGAATCTGGCGGCAGAGATCGCCGCTGGTCAGCCCGCAGCGAGCGTGGTCGCCTGCGACGACACGGTGTACGTCAACAAGCTGCAAGAAGTATTCACGCGTCCGTTGTTTCGTGTGTACACCCACGACGACGTCGTCGGTTGTGAAATCGGCGGCGTGGTGAAGAACGTGATCGCCATTGCGGCAGGTATGGCGCACGGGATGGGCTTTGGCGACAACTCGCGCGCAACCCTCATCACACGGGGCTTGGTGGAGATGGGTCGTCTCGGTGCCAAGCTCGGGGCCAATCCCGGCACGTTCTCTGGTCTGGCGGGCATGGGTGACGTGATTGCAACATGTTCATCGATGAAGAGCCGCAACACCACGGTGGGGGTGCGACTTGGCAAAGGTGAGACCATCGCGGAGATCAACGCCTCGATGAACCACATGGTGGCCGAAGGTGTGAAGAGCGCGGGTGCCGTCATTGGTCTCGCTCGCAAGGCCAGTGTCGAGATGCCAATTTGTGAGGCCGTAGCGGAGGTGTGCGACGGTCGCCTCAGCGCAGCCGACGGCATGCTGCGGTTGATGACACGATCGCGCAAGTCCGAGCGCGACTGACAACGTCGGGGAGACTGGTGTCGATGACGTCTGTTCGTATTGGGTTGCGCGGCGGCACGGCACTTGCCGAGGTGGACGCAGCGGGCTTCGTGACCCGCAGCAACGCTGCTTACGGCTTTCGTCTTCTTCGTCGCCGAACGCGGCAGTCGGCGCTCGGTTGGTGGGTCGCTGCCGACGACCGCTGGCATGACCCGCGAGAAGAGCGCAGTCGCAGACAGCGATTGATCGACGGCACGCCAGTGGTCGAGACCAAGATCGCAGTACCAGGTGGCGACGTGGTGCAGCGTGCGTACATGGTCGCCGACCACGGTGGCTGCATCGTGATGGAGATCATCAACGAGTCGCCGACCGCAGTTGCCGTTGCGGTTCCCACCACGGGGCTTCAGACGGACGCAGCGTCCACACCCACCGCACCACAGGGCATTGACCTGCCCGACGATGTTCGTGCGTTTCCGCTTGCACATCGCTCGACTGTGCGATTTATGTGGCAAGCCGACGAAGGTCTGAGAACCGCATCCACGGGAACGTTCTCATCTGCAGCGCAGGTGTCGCGAGGTTGGTCGTCGGCGACCGAGCGGGCCAGTCGAATCACACTCGAAGCGAACTCCATCGTTGCTGCTCGTTGCGATCTGCTGCTTGCTCCGGCTCGCGAAATTGATGACCTGTTGCAAGCCGATGCGGCGCGCGGCGTGCTTGCGATTGCCGAACGGGTGCGCATGGGTGAACCCGCAGCGCCGTATGCGCAACACATCGCCGATGCAGCCAGGCGAGTGCTGCGAATGCCGAGCACACCCTGGGCGAGCAGGTCGTTGGTGATGGCTGCACGAGTGTTGGCTCACGCTGATGAGGCCTTGGGAAGCACCGACGTTGAAGCGGCTTGGGTGGCGATACTCGGGGATGGTGTGAACGCAGCTGCGACACGAGCTGCAGCCGCCAGTCGACCGATTGCAGTCAACGCCCAGGACGGCACGCTTGCTGTCCTGAGCGCTGCGGTTGATGTGGTGGGCAGGGCGGAAGATTCGCTCGTGCGAGCCCTGTCACCGAATGATGCGAACTTGTTCGCAGACGGGCTTGCCGATGCGTGGCGAGGCGTCAACTTCGAAGCTCACGGACTTGTCGCGGGGCCGCGTCACACGTTGTCTATTGCGGTGCGTTGGCACGGGCCGAATGCGGCGTTGTTGTGGGAAGTCGACGGACCACCAGGGTTACAGCTGCGGGCGTCACGGGTCGACACCTCGTTCGTGGTGAGCAGTCAGCGTGGCGAGGGCTTGCTGCGGGTGGAGTCGTGACGCCGACGCTCGAGCTTGAGCACACGCTGCCAGGTGTCGTGTGCGGCGTTGACGAGGTCGGGAAGGGTTCGTGGGCAGGCCCACTCGTTGTGTGTGTTGCTGTGCTCGATCCAGCCTTCGCAGCCGCTGATCTTGTGGCACGCGACTCAAAATCGCTCAGTGAAAAAAAGCGTGAGGCAATCTTTGACATTGTGGCTTCGCAATGCCGTGGGTGGGCGCTCGGTGCAGTATCCAACACCGAGTGCGACTCACTCGGCATGAATGGCGCTCAGAAACTGGCCACCAAGCGAGCTTTCGACACGCTGGCACAACACGGAGTGCGCCCAACGAGCGCGATCGTCGATGGACGTTGGGATTTCGTCTCGCCGCACACCGAGCAGGTGCTGCTGCGCGTGAAGGCTGATTCGATCTCGGCGTCAGTGGCTGCCGCGAGCGTGTTGGCGAAAGTGTCGCGCGATCGCTTGATGCGTGAACTCGCGACTGCGCACTCGTATTGGTCGTTTGAGTCCAACAAGGGCTACCCATGTCCCAAGCACCGTGCCGGCCTGCGCGAGCATGGTGTCTCGCCACTACACCGAACGAGCTGGGCGTTCATGCAGAACCTGGGGCTCACACCGCAGGCATAACGGCGGGTCGATTCCCGCTCACGCCATTCAGGACTTTTGCGTGCCGACCTTCAGGTCGCGGAACGCCGACTTGGAGTCGATCCCCACATCTTTGGGCAACCCGAGCACGCGCTCGCCCACGATGTTGCGCATCACTTCATCAGAACCGCCAGCGATTCGCAAACCTGGTGCGCCAAGCACGAGTTGGTTCCACGCGTAGGTGCCCCACTCGCCAGTGTCGGCTTGCAGCTTGGCCCCGAGCACATGGCTCAGGAAGTCGTTGAGCAGTTTTTGGTTGTTGACGAGTGCCATCTTGGAGGTCGACATCTCGGGCCCTGGTGTCTGGCCAGCCTTCATCTTGTCGGTTGCTCGTTTGTTGGTGAGGCTCGCCACGCGATAGTTGATGTAGAGGTTCGCGAGCATGTCGCGCACAAGTGCGTCGTCCTGCAATCCGAAATGGCGCACCATCGCGGTGATGCGGGTCATCATCGACACATCGCCGCCACCTGAGCCCGCGCCGATTGCAGCACGCTCATTCATCAATGTGGTGAGCGCGACACCCCAACCCTCGTTTTCTGCACCGAGGCGATACCAATCCGGCACACGTACTTCGTTGAAGAACACTTCATTGAATGACGCACCGCCGGTCATCTGACGAAGCGGACGAATCTCGACACCTGGCGCCTTCATGTCGACCAAGAAGGCCGTCATTCCCTTGTGCTTTGGCAGTGACGGGTCAGTGCGGCAGATGATTTCGCCGATATCGCTGTAGTGCGCTCCAGAAGTCCACACCTTCTGACCGGTGATGATCCACTCATCGCCGTCACGCTCGGCCTTCATTTGAAGCGATGCAAGGTCACTGCCAGCACCTGGCTCGCTGAAGAGCTGACAGCCGACAATGTCGGCACGCCACATTGCCTTCAAGAACTTCTCTTTTGCCGCATCGGTGCCGTGGGCGAGGATGGTCGGTGCGACCATGCCGAGACCGATGGTGAAGATGCTCTGGCTTGGCACCTTGTAGTTCGACTCGACCGCCGCATACGCGCGCTCGTGAGCGGGGGTGAGACCGGCGCCACCGAACTTCGTGGGACCGGTAATCCATCCAAAACCTGCGTCAAATTTTTTCGTGCGCCACGCCTTGGCGGACTGCACCATCTCTTGCTCGGCCTCACGCGACTTCTCCTCGAACATCGACATGTTGTCGGAGCCTTCGCCCCACACGAAGGCACGTGCCGCCTCTTTTCGGGGCAGGTTGGCATCCAGAAACTCAGTAGCGCGTTGGGTGAAGTCGTTCAGTTCCACCCTCGCCACGGTACTTGCGCGGCGGCACTGCGCGCCCAGCCGAGCAACTAGCGTCGGTGCGCGTGGGTCAGCCAGTCGCAGTCACTCTCAAGCAGTCGGCTGAAGCGGGCCGGGTTCGCTTCGAGTTGAATCGTTCGCTCACCGGACAAGGTCACGAGACCTACGAGAGCGCACCTTCGCGCCAGGAGACCTTCGGCGCAGTGCTTGCGGCACGACTGTTCGCGACGGGCAAGGTGCGGGCGGTACACGTGTTCTCCAGCGTGGTCACCGTCGATATCACGCCTGGTGCGAACGCAGCCGATCTGACGCAGATCGTCACTGATCTGTATCAGTATTGGAAGCCGGGCATGGTGCCCACCGTTCCGACGACGTAGACCCCAGATAGAAACCCGTCACAGGGTTGCGCACCTGCACCTCGGCGAGTCGTAGCGTTACTGCGTGCCAAAAGCGGTGGATCACACGGTTTCGCTCCATGAAGCAGCGCGCCGTTTGAAGGTGCACTACATGACGGCCTACCGCTACGTGCGGTCGGGACGATTGCCAGCTCACCAGTCCGACGGGGAGTGGCAGGTGCTGTTGTCAGACGTCGAGGCCTTCTCGGCGACCCGTAAACAGCGCTCAAAGACTGCAACCCCGGCCAAGCGTGGTAGCCGTGCCGCAGCCGATTGGGCAGGCCTGTTTGAAACATGCATCGTGGCGGGCGATGAGGTTGCAGCAGAGCATCTGCTCGATGATGCGCTCGCAAGCGGCCACGATCTCTTCTCGTTATATCTGGAAGTCGTATCGCCTGCGCTGGTCGCGATTGGTGAACGCTGGCACCGTGGCGAACTTCAAATTCATGAGGAGCATCGCGCAAGCACCATCGTCGCCCGACTCTTTGCGCGCGTAAGCGCGCGGTTTGCACACCGCGGCCCGTCGCGCGGCACCGTCGTAATCGGCGGACCAACTGGAGAACGTCACAGCCTTGCCATCACGATGGTGGCTGATCTCTTGCGCAGTCGCGGTTGGCACGTTTCAGACATCGGCACGGACGTGCCTGCTCAGGCATTTGCGCAAGCCGTAATCGGCGTCGATCAGTTGCGCGCCGTGTGTGTCGGGGTCACCTTGCGGGAATCGCTCGACAAAGCACGAGAGACGATTGCTGCAGTCAAGTCGGTACTCCCGAGCGATGTCCGAGTGTTCGCTGGGGGAGCCGCGGTGGATTCAGAAGAGGTTGCCCTGTCGCTTGGCGCCGATGCACGTGCCAGCGACCCGCGTGCTCTGCTCGCGATGCTCGCGAGCGAGCCAGTTGAGTAGCGTCGGAACCCGTGGCCGCCCCGAAGCACACCCCGACCAATCCCGTCGATCGGCCTCGTGCGTACTCCTCGCCGGAGTTCGTACCGGCGCCGTGGCGCAACGATCGCAAGGCATCAATCACCGGTCGTCAGCCACGTGCTGAGCGTCTCGGCCACCCAGGCCCCGACCAGGGATATGTGTTGTCACTGGCTGAGCGCATCCGCCCTCGAGTCAAGGTGACAAGCGGGGAGAGTGTCGATGATGCAATTCAGGGGTGCATCGGCATCGCATTGCGACGAGCGTCAGTGTTTGGCCGAGCACCAGTCATCCACGATCTCGACATCGCATTCACGATGTGGGGTTTCTTTCTCGATCACCCGCCGGCAGACCTGGTGGCGACCCGCAAGCAGTTGTTTGAAGGAGTGTCGAACGTGGTGCACCACTATGTGGAAGCGCGTCATCTGGTCGACATCGTTCCCGACTCCACGATGCGCATGACGCCCGAGATGGTGCGGAAGTCAATGCCGAACTCGTGGCGCGCGCTCACTGGCGCATAAACAAACGTGCGCTGACCGGCGTTACGCCGGGCGCCTAATCAATTGCAAACTTCTGGAGGTCTTCCAGCCGCACGAACTCGAGCGTCATTGCGTGTGTCGAGCGCAGCCGTACGCGCGGAGCTTTGCCTGCTTCAAACGCTTCTTGCCATCGCCCAGCACACAGGCACCACTGATCGCCCGGCTTCAGCCCAGCGAACCCGTACTGCGGCATGGGAGTCGAGAGATCGTTGCCGACGCTCTTGGAGAATGCAAGAAACTCCTCGGTCATGATTGCGCACACCGTGTGCACACCTGTGTCGTCGCCACCCGTCTCGCAACAGCCATTGCGGTACCAGCCGGTCAGTGGGTCGTAACTACATGGTTCGAGTGGCTCACCAAGCACGTTCGGTTGCGTCGAAACGGGTTCGCTCATCTGAGATTTGACGCTACGAGACGCTGACGCCGACGACGCTGCCGATGGCGTACGTGACGGCAACGGCAAGCACGGTGATTGCGACTTGTCGAACGGTGCCAGTCCACCAAGGACGTTCGGACTGCTGGGCTATCGCTGCACCGAGAATCGCGGCTGCTACAACGCCGATGACGATTGACGCGAGTCGTGCCGAATCGCCCGAGCCTGAGAGCCAGGGGATCACGGGCAACATTGCACCGACCAGGAAGCTCACGATTGACACGGCCGCAACGACCAGGGGGTTGGGGAGCTGGGCTGGATCGAGACCGAACTCTTCTCGTGCGTGCACCATGACCGCGCGCTCGGGGTTCTTCATCACTTCTGCTGCAGCTGATTCTGCTTGTGTCGAGGACATGCCGTGTGAGCGGTAAATGCCGGCGAGCTCCGACGTCTCGGCGCTGGCGTTGCGCTTCAGTTCGCGAAGTTCGAGGGCCATCTCGCGTTTCACCAAATCGTTCTGTGACTTGATTGATACCCACTCCCCAGCGGCCATGCTGACCGCCCCTGCGACCGCTGAAGCAATCCCCGCGAGTCGAACGTATGACGCGTCAACTCCGCTTGCGGCAAAGCCGATGATGAGCGAAACATTGGTGACGAGGCCGTCACTCACACCAAACACACCTGCGCGAGCGCTGCCCCCGGCGAGAGCTCGGTGGTCTGGGTGATCGTCGTGTTCTGCACGCGGCGGCTTGGTCACGCCCCCAACCTACTTGTCGCAGTTAGCGTCGTATGTGGTGTCAAGTACTCCTCGCTATCGCTTCGCACCATCGCCAACCGGGTACTTTCACGTCGGTGGAGCGCGCACGGCGCTCTACAACTGGATTCTTGCCTTGCAAAACGATGGCGTGTTCGTTTTGCGTATCGAAGACACCGACGATTCACGCAATCAACCGCAGTGGACGCAAGGCATCATCGATGCGCTCGCGTGGATTGGCATCAATGCGAGCGATCCACATTTTGAAGGGCCGTACTTCCAGTCTTCGTACGCAGATGCCCATGTTGCTGCAGCGCACAGACTGTTTGAGTCTGGTCACGCCTACTACTGCGACTTGACTCCAGACCAGGTGCAGGAGCGCGCCAAGGCTGCCGGAAAGCCGGGGTACGACGGATACTCACGTGACCGAGGCTTGACCGCGGCGCCAGGTCGTGTGCTGCGATTCAAGGTGCCGGCAGGCACCACCGTGGTGCACGACGAAGTGCGCGGACAGGTGGAGTTTGACAACTCGACCATCGAGGACTTCGTGCTGCTGCGCGGCAATGGTTCGCCAGTGTTCATTCATGCGAACGTGGTCGATGACATCTCGATGCGCATCACTCACGTGGTGCGTGCCGAGGAGCACTTGCCCAACACCCCGAAGCAGCAAATGTTGTGGGATGCGCTTGGGCACAAGCCTCCGGTGTGGGCACATGTGCCAGTGCTCGTCAATGAGCAGCGCAAGAAGTTGTCGAAGCGTCGCGACAAAGTGGCGCTCGAGCAGTATCGCGCCGAAGGCGTGGTGGCTGAAGCGATGGTCAATTACCTAATGACGCTCGGTTGGGCGCCGAGTGGGGACACCGAAATAGTCGACTTCGCACGCATTGTCTCTGAGTTCGCGATTTCCAGTGTGAACCACTCGTCTGCATTTTTCGACGTCAAGAAACTGAACGCCTTCAACGGTGAGTATCTGCGCAAGATGTCGCCAGGCGAATTTGTTGTCGCCTGTGAACCTTGGATTAGCGGCACTCCGCCCACGGTGCCGGGAGTCGAAACTGCACCGGCGGTTGCAGCATGGCCTGCCGACCGATTTGATAGTGCGATCTTTGAACGGGTCGCACCGCTCGTACAGACGAGGGTGTCACTTTTGTCGGAAGTGCCAGCGATGGTCGACTTCTTTTTTCTTGCAGACCCATCCATCGATGCGGCCGCGTTTGACAAGGCGTTCTCCGCAGAGTGGGCACGACCGTCGTTGCGCACTATTCGTGAGCAACTCGTGACCGTCGAGTGGTCAGTTGATGCAATCAAGTCGCTCGTCGAAGCAGTCGGCACTTCGCTCGAAGTGAAGCTCGGCAAATTGCAGGCACCGCTACGCGTCGCGACCACTGGACGCAGCGTTGGTCCACCGCTCTTTGAGTCACTCGAAGTGCTTGGACGCGACGAGACATTGCGGCGAATCGACGCTGCGCTACAACGCGCGGGCTGATGCCGTGCGGCGCATCGGGTTGATCGCGCTCGCAATCTGCGTTTCGCTATTCCTGTACTTCGCTGCGACACTGGCACAAGTCTGGGTGACCGGGCGAGACGACTCGTTCGCCCGCGGAAGCGCCCGTGTCACCACAATCGTGGTGCTCGGTGCTGCGCAATACGACGGCCGACCGTCACCGCAGTTTGCCGCTCGACTCGATCACGCGTTGCTGCTCTGGCAGCGCGGCGCCGCCGATGCAATCGTGGTGACTGGCGGCAAGCAGACTGGCGACCGATTCACCGAGGCTGAATCAGGCCGCGAATACCTCGTAGCGCGCGGTGTGCCAGTCGCAGCGGTTCAGGTCGAACCTCGCGGCACCTCGACATATGAGTCGCTGGAATCGGTTGCAAAACTCCTCAGCGAAGCACAAACCGACGCTGCACCAGCGGGGGAGACAGACGCACCCAACACGCAGGTGGTGATTGTGAGCGACCCGTATCACGTGCTGCGCGCACGCCTAGTGGCAGGGGAACTTGGTCTCACCGCGGAAGTGTCTGCCACGCGCACAGGAGTAACCCGTGGTGGTGGGGCGTTGCGACGAAATGTGCGCGAGGCAGCAGGTGTGATGATCGGCCGAGTGAGCGGATTTCGCCAACTTGAGGCGTGGCTACAATGAACGACGCAACACTCTGGGGAGTGGTGTAACTGGCAACACAGCAGATTCTGGATCTGTTATTCAGGGTTCGATTCCTTGCTCCCCAACGAGAGCGATAGCGTGATGAGCCGTTCAGGCTCCCATCGTCTAGCGGCCTAGGACACAGCCCTCTCAAGGCTGCGGCACGGGTTCAAATCCCGTTGGGAGTGCCAGTTTGAAGAGCGCTCGCGGTGTAGCAGGAGTGAAGTTCGGCGCAGCCGGAGTGCCAGTTAGCGCACGAGGGCGGGAAGCCCCACCAGACATTCATAGTCAGCGACCGAGTTGTACAGAAATGCCGACAAGCGCACGCCCGTAACGCCACCTGGGCTGGTGATGGCAATCTCCGCACGTAGCCGCTCGCGTGCGGCAACGATCAGCGCATCCTCGCCCGCTGTGTCGAGTCGGCGTGATCCAGGAAGTGGCACGATTCGCAGGTACGGTGCCACCAGGTCGCGGTGCGTGGGCAACTGCACACCCCAGGCATCGGCGAGCATGTCGGCGGCCGCACTCACCACCTCACGACAGTGTGCGTCGCGCTCGGCCCACGACCAGCGAGAGAGAAACTCGAATGCCGCAGGAGTCGCGAGATAGGCCGACAAGTCGGCAGTGCCCTGTGTGTCGAACGAAAGAGGGAAGCCACGCTCGGCGTTCCAGCTTCCTGCGAGTGGCTCGAGGGCCACCCGGGCGCGCGGCGAACACGCGACAAGTGCCGCCGACGGCCGCGGTGCGGCAATCCATTTGTGGAAGTTGCTCACCCATGCGTCAATGCCGGCTGGTATCGGCGGCATCACTTGTCCCGCGACATGCGCCGCATCAACCACGATGAAACACTCGGGGCGCACCGAACGCACTGCCGCTGCAATCTCGGCGACCGGATTCAGCTGCGCGCTGGTGGCAACAATCTGGTCAATGACGAGCACATCGGCATCGCCGAGTTGATCGACGACTTCTGACACGCATGATGCCGGGGTCGCTTGCGCCGGCGATAGCGCAGGCAGCTCGCGCAAGACGGCGTCAGCGCGTCGGGCAAGTGAGCGCAAACCAAGCACCACGCCGCCGTAGTTCGACGACATCGTGGCGATGCTCGTACCGCGGCGCACTACTGATGCAGCCGCGGTAATCACGCCCTGAGAGGCATTCGGTACGAACGCAAGATCAGAACCGTCAACCCCGAGCATCGACGCACATCGTGCTCGCGCGTCGGTCAGCAACGCTGGCAGGCGAGACCGGAAGAAGTAGTTGGGGTTGTGCTCCATCTCGTCACGAATCGCGTGCTGAACACGCGTGACTTCACGGGGGACAGCGCCGAACGACCCGTGATTGAGATAGCGAACCGAGGAGTCAAGGCTCCACTCGGCAGGAGATGCGAGGGTCATAGCAAACCCTCGCGCCGGCGGGGCAACGCGATTACTCGCAGATGCCGCCGCCGGCGACGAAGAAAGAGCGGGTTAGCGCTTCTTCTTGGCGGGCTTCTTCGCTGGGGCCGGAGCCTTGCGCGAGGTATTCAACTTCGGAGCAGGAGCAACGCCAAGCGCGATGTCCTTGAAGCCCTTCAGCGCGGTGATCTTGGCGACGGTCTTCGCCTTGATCTGGATCTGCTCACCCGTTGCTGGGTTGCGACCGATACGTGCTGGGCGCTTCTTCTTGAAGAACTTGGCGAAGCCCGAGATGTTGACGATCTCACCCTTGGCCACATTGGCCAGGATGACATCGACCGTTCCCTCGATGACGGCTTTCGCCACTTTCCTCTCGACGTCGGCGTGAATTGCTACTGCGTTGATGAGTTCATTTTTCTTCATAGACGCCCACCCTATTACACGGGTGGTGGATGGCTGGTGATGCCTGTCCGCTGTGATGAGTGCCGAAACCGCAGGGTCTTTGAGGCTTAGAACTGCACCCGGCAGACGCGTGGGCCATGCACTTGGCCGCCCGCCCACGTGACGCTCTGTGGGTCGACGAGCGAGAACTCGGGGATGCGTTCCAGCCACACCTGTAGGGCGACTCGCAGTTCAAGTCGGGCGAGGTTCGAGCCGGCACAGCGGTGGATGCCTGAGCCGAACGCCACGTGGCGGTTGTGCTGACGGTCGAGGATGACCTGATCTGGGTTCTCGAACTGGCGCGGGTCGCGGTTGGCGGCCGGAAACGCCATCAAAATGCGGTCGCCAGCCTTCATCGGGCAGCCCTGAAACTCGATGTCGCGATCGACGATGCGGGCCATCGTGACGGGTGAGTAGGCACGCAGCAGTTCTTCCACCGCCGTCGGCCACAAGTCGGGGTTGTCGCGCAATTGCTTGCAGTGCTCGGGGTGCTGGGCGAGATGCCAGAGCGATGACCCAATTGCACTCCACGTGGTGTCGATGCCCGCAACGAGCATGAGGTTGCATACTCCGAGCACGTATTGATCGGTGACGGGGTATTTGTCGCCTGAGTTGAGCAGGTCAGTGATGAGATCGTTCTCGCGCGGATTCTTCCTGCGGTCTTCCAGCTGCGTGGTGAAGAAGTTGAGAATCTTCAGACGGCTTTCCATCCGCACCTTCGGGTTGGTGAGTCCAACCTCGAGCACGCCGCGAACCCAACTCGTGAACTCGTCAGCCATGTCGACTGGCACGCCGAGCAATGTGGCAATGACGCGAACCGGAATCTGCTGTGCATAGTCAGTTCCGGCATCTGCTTCGCCCTTGTCGATGAAGCCATCAATCAGACGGTTGCACAAGTCGCGCGTGCCTTGCTCGTACTTCGCCACCGATTGCGGCGCGAAGACGGGCAAGATCAAACGACGGTGCCAGTGATGGTCGGGTGGGTCGCTCGTGATTGGCGGAGCAGCGACGCCTGCATACGGGCCCTCAACCTGTCCTGGCGGGCGGGGAGTGACGATGATTTCCCGCGAAGTGAAGATCTCGTGTTCCTGTGCAATGGCGACAACGTCGTCGTAGCGGGTCGGCAACCACGATCCGCCCCAGCGGTTGCTGTGGGCAATCGGGCACTTTGACTCGCGAATCTCGCTCATCGTCGGATACGGGTCGCGCACGAACTCCGGGTCAAAGATGTTGAAGTCGGTGGTCGGGTCAGTAACCGGACTGGAGTTTTCTTCGACGGTGGTCATGGCTACTCCTCGATGATGATTGCGTCTTCGGGGCAATTGGCGTGCGCACGGCGAACCTTTGCCTGCAGATTCTCGGGGATGTCACCGTCAATCAACACCGTGGCATGGCCAAGCTCGTCGCTACCGAACACTTCGGGGGCGGCAATCGAGCACATCTGTTGACCCTGACATGAGGCTTCATCGACACGTACGCGCATGAGGCGAGGTTATCGCTCGCGCCTGCGTGTCGGTCAGTCGGGCAGGCGGGTCAACGTCAGTCGAGCGCCGTCGCCGTAAAACTCTTCCACGGGGCGGCAGTCTCAAGCTGCGCCGCCACTCGCAACAACAGATCTTCGCGCCCGTAGGCGGCGACGAGTTGCACGCCGACGGGCAAGCCACTTGCGGTGCGGCCAAGCGGAAGGCTGATTGCTGGTTGTCCCGACATGTTGAACTGCGCGGTGAAGCGCACCCATTCGGTGGCCAGCCGCGAGGGCTTCAATGGGTCGCTCGGATCGTTGACGAACGACCCGACGGGGAAGGGAATCCGCGCCAGGGTGGGCGTGACGAGGAGGTCGAAACCGTCGGTCCACCACGTGGCGAGTGCCCGGCGGAACATCGCGGCTGCGGCGACGGATTTTGCGTAGTCGAGTGCCGAGGCTCTCGACGCTCGTTCAGCCTGTTCCCAGTTCACCGCTTCGATGTCATCTTTGGTCGCTGGGCGACCGAGCAAGGCTGACAGCGAGTCGCGGCTCACTGCTTGACCGGTGGCCCACATCGCACCAAAGCGTGGCGGGAATGAGGCATCGCCCATCGCCGATGGCCACGACTCTTCGACCTTGTGCCCGAGTGACTCGAGCAATGTTGCAGTGTTGCGCGCCGCATCGCGACACTCCGTGTCGACGTGCACGCCGAGTGGGTCGTGGTCGAGCACCCCGATTCGTAGTGATTCGACTTTTGCTCCGACTTCGTTGAGGTACGACCGATTCGGTGGCGGCGCAACCACACCGTCGCCAACGCCAGGGCCGTGTACGGCGTCGAGCAGTGCTGCGGTGTCAGCGACAGTGTGGGTCACTGCAAAGTGCACGCTGAAGCCGGACTCGTCACCGAGCGGCGCGAGAGAGATTCGTCCGCGACTTGGCTTCAGACCCACCAGCCCGTTGCATGATGCGGGGATGCGAATGCTTCCTCCGCCGTCGCTCGCGTGGCCGATCGGCACGATGCCTGCCGCGACTGCAGCGCCGGCGCCGCCACTCGACCCGCCGCACGTGCGCGACAAGTCGTGCGGGTTGCGGGTCGGACCCCATGCCTCGGGTTCGGTCACTGGCAGGCTGCCCCATTCACAACTATTCGTGCGACCGAAAGGAATCAGCCCCGCCGACACGAAGCGGTTGGCAAGCTCGGACGTCTGTTGTGGCACGTAGTGCATCGCCTTGATTGCTTTGTTGCCTTGCGACAGCTGCTGTCCTGCGTAGAGGAGACCGAGATCCTTGAACAACGTCGGTACGCCATGAAACGGTGTGTCGGGTTTCGTTGAGTCGAGCTTCTGCGCAAGTTCACGTGCGTGTTCCAGCCACACGATGTTGACCGCGTTGATCTTCGGGTTGTAAGCCTCGCAGCGCTCGATTGCGGCATCAATCAGCTCACGTGCCGAGATTTTCCTGTCACGCACGAGCGCGGCTTGTTCGAGTGCTGGCATGAACCGCGTTTCGGCGGCCAATTTTGACAATGGCACGATTCACTAACCTAGTGAGGTCGTGACGCCGGAGAAAAAGTCGGGGCGCCCGGCGGTCATTGAGGTTCTTCGCGCACCTTCGGTGTCGGCGTACATCAGCGCAAACGTCCTTTTGTACATCGGCTTGTCATTGCAGGTGACCACGCTGGCCAAGCAGGTGTACGACATCACGAGACGCGAGCTCGACCTCGGTTGGCTCGGGTTGGCGGAGTTCTTGCCGATTGCGCTGCTCGTGTTCGTGACGGGCACGGTCGCCGACCGATACAACCGCAAACGAGTGTCACAGATGGCAATGGCGGGTGAGCTTGCGTCGGCGTTGCTGCTGGCGTGGTACGCGTCAACGGAGCCGACGGGCGTGTTTCCGATCTTCATGATCGCGATCTTGTACGGCAGCTCGCGCGCATTCTTGGCACCATCGATGCGCCCGATTGCTGCGGCTATCGCTCCAGAGGGTCGACTCCCGCAAATGATCGCCTTGTATTCCACCGTCTGGACATCGGCGGGCATCATCGGTCCAGCGGCGTCAGGGTTCTTGTACTCGGCATCTCCAGTACTTGCGTACCTCGTGGGTTCAGCCCTCATTATGAGCGCGATCGCGTCGTTCTCTACGGTGCGCGTACCCCCAACGCAGCGCGCAGCCAGCCCAACTGGTGACGTGGACAAAGACGAACGACCCACGCTGCGCTCAGCGATTGAGGGTCTGCGATACGTCCGACGAACACCGATCTTGTTTGCGGCGATTGCCCTCGACTTGTTCGCAGTTCTCTTCGGCGGTGCCGTAGCGCTCCTGCCTGTGATCGCAGAAGAACGACTTGGTGTTGGCAATATCGCCTACGGATGGTTGCGTGCCGCTGCCGGTATCGGCGCAGGTGCGGTCGCGCTCCTGTTGGCGGTGCGACCATTGCGTCGGAACGTCGGGAAGTGGCTTCTGGTCGCAGTCGCCGTGTTCGGAGTGTCCACCATCGTGCTGGGCATCACTCGCACCTACTGGATTGCATTTGTTGCGATCATCGTCATCCATGGCGCCGACATGGTGAGCGTCTTCGTTCGCGGTTCCATCGTTCCACTCGTGACGCCTGATGACAAGCGTGGCCGCGTGTCGGCCGTCGAGAATGTGTTCATCGGAGCCACGAACGAGCTCGGTGCATTCCAATCGGGTGTTGCAGCCGCAGCAGTCGGTGTTCCTGCCACAATCGTCGGCGGTGGAGTGTTTACGCTCGGCGTCGTGGGGGTGTGGTGGGTGAAGTTCAAGCAATTGCGCGATGTCGACCGTTTCGAAGACTTGAAGCCGTCATGATCTCCACTCGTCGCACGTCCGTCGCTCTTTCGTGCCTCGTTGGGATGTGTCTGCTTTTCAGCGGCTGCTCCACCGAGGAGTCGTCGGCGCCCGAGTCAGGGGTACTCGAGGGAGTCGGTCGACTGCCGGGGTATGACTTCTGGGCTCCGGTCACGCTGCCAGATGGTGTTCAACTTGAATTGCCACTGCCCGAGGGTGGGCCGGTCGGTTTTCGCGTTGATGGCAACCGAGTGCTGCTCGTCGGAGACTCGATCTTTGCTTCAACTGCCAAGCGTTACGGCGGAGAGATGTGCGATGTGTTGAAGCCGCTCGGTTGGCAGGTCGCTGTGGAGGCCGAGCCGGGTCGCTTCGCATCGTTCGGTGTCGAGGTGTTGGAGCGCCGCATAGAAGCGGTCTGGGATGTCGTCTTCATTTATCTCGGTACGAACTTCGACGGCAACGAGGCGTCACTACGCAGGCAATTCGACAAGATGTTTGAGATCACTCGCGGAGTCGAAACTGTCGTATTGACCACAGGCGAATTTCGCACTGCACAGAAAACGGTCAACAAGGTGATCAAAGCTGCAGCAGCCGAACATGACCATGTGCGGGTGCTTGATTGGTCAAGCGTCATGAAGCTGAAGGGCGTGACGAGCTCTGACAAGATTCACCTCTCAGAAACAGGTCGGGCGATTCTCGCGCAGACGATCGCGCGAGCCCTCGACTATGCGCCGTACCGCGAAGCGTCGTGTCTTGATCCGCGATTCCGCGACGACACCGGCATCAACGCTCAGTCGACGACGACGAATCCTTAGCGGAAGCCGAGTCAGCGCCAGTTTCTTTGGCAGCGCTCTCGCGCACAGCGCGGCGCTTTGCCGCACGCTCTTTGGCCTGAGCGGTCGTGATTTCACGGTGGTGCGCACGACACAGCACTTCAAGGCCGCCTAACCCGTTCTGGTCAGGATCAAGATGGTGGTGGCAACCAGGCCCGTAACCGCCACCGTTGCGAGCCGCCTTGTGATTGACTTCGCAGTCGCGACGTTCTGCGGTGCAGTCGGGTCGCTCACAGTGATACTTGGCTCGGCGCTTTGCTGCAGCGCGAGCGAAACGCCAGATGTGGTTTCGCTGCCATGCGCGACTGCAGGCGTTGCTGCACCATGTTCGTCGACGAGGCGA
>Ga0208084_1000128_pt1 | contig 19779 bp, 18 predicted proteins | sample LakMenEpi14Sep09_FD_150698 | JGI IMG/M metagenome (GOLD analysis project Ga0208084, IMG submission 150698) | Freshwater microbial communities from Lake Mendota, WI - 14SEP2009 deep hole epilimnion (SPAdes) | ecosystem: Environmental > Aquatic > Freshwater > Lentic | place: Lake Mendota, Madison... | reverse complement strand
GTGAACGGCGTGTCGGTTCACTGGTCACCTTGTCTGGGCGTATGAGCGTGACAGGATCTTGCGCGCCTTCTGCCGCAACGACTCTGTCGCAAGCTTGCATCATCCAAAACAGCCCGACATATTCGACTCTCTTCGGGTCGGGAGCCTTCCCCGTCACATGAAGAATGAGCTCGCAAAGTGTCGTCGTCGCGAGGCCTAGTAACCCACGAGACCGTTTAATTGCACCCGCCAGCTCGTCGGGCGTGTAGTGAGCCATCATCTCAACGCGAATCCAGAAAAGTTCTTCGAACAATCTCTGCAGCGTGCATTGAGGGCGTCAAGTTGTGCCCATTTAGTAACGCTGTGAGGTATTCAAGATCTGCCGCATGGTCTACATCAAACCGCAACGTGGGATATGCGATTTCTCTAGGTGCAGTGCACGCATGGATACGGGCGTCAATCGTGCCGTCAACGACGGCGAGCGTGACATGCTCACGATGACGAGCCGAGAGATTGCTTGTGTGCAGCCTGTCAAGCAGTTTGCGCGAGAGTATCTCAGCCCCGAAACCATCGGCGTAGTCACACGCACCATGTGGTCGATGGTTGAAGGCGTAGTCCACGCCGTGGTCGTGATATTCACGCACAAGTTGATCGATACACGACGGGTCAATGAACGGATTGTCGGCACAGACTCGCACCACGGCTTCTGCCGAATCTCCCTCAATGGCGTGTACGAAGCGGGCTAGAACATCGTCGGTAGGTCCACGTACTACATCTACCTTCAGTCGTCTGCATTCAGCGACCAGACGATCGTCTTGTACTTCTTCGGTGGTCGCGACCACAACACGGTCGAGCAACCTGCTGCGTTGAACGCGAGTGACGACCCACTCCAGCAGCGAATGACCACCGAGATCTGCCAGCATCTTCTCCGGGAAGCGTTGCGATCCAAGCCGTGCCTGAATGACGGCGACTGTACGGGTCATGCCTCGTTCAAGTCTGACCACTGCAGCACATCATCTGCAGTGAGCGCGCGGCGTGTTGTACGACCAATGACAACGTCCCACGAGAGAGGACTAATTCCCGTACCGGGTCGCTTGTAGGTGATGTCCGACTCTGTGATTCGATGCCCAGCGGCCAAGTCACGAGCCACCACGATGCTGCGACGTGCATTATGTCGTGCGATCTCTTCACTCGGCAGCGGTGCCTTGCTTCGCGAGCCCAGTAGCGGCTTGATTCGTGAGACTTCGGCGCGAAAGCCTCGGAGGTGCTCGCTCGTCATGGCGTGGTAGTGGTCGTTGCCCTGCAACGAAGTGTCGTGCGTGAAATGCTTCTCCAAGATCACAGCGCCAAGCAACCATGCCGCCACGAGCGACGGCAATCCATCTTTCGGCACCGTGTGATCGGAGTAGCCCATCACACATTCGGGGTATCGCTTGGCGAGATCACTCAACATCCAAAGATTGGCGTTCTCGTCGGCCGTCGGATAGTTGAGGATGCAATGCAGCAGTGAGATGTCTTGTGCACCCGCAGCTCGAAGTGTGGCAAGTGCCCCATCAATCTCTTCAACGGTCGATGCTCCTACCGACAATACGACCGGCTTCTTCGTGCGCGCCACACGACGTAGAAGAGGCGTGTTCGTGAGATCGGCAGACGCCACTTTGAAGAACGGCACCAGCGGTGCAAGTAAGTCGACGGCAGCGTCATCGAACGGCGTCGACACGAAATCAATGCCGATTTTCTTGCTGTGCTCGGCGAGGGCCTGATATTCAGCAGGCCCAAAGGTGTCATATTTCTTGAACAACTCGAACTGGCTGAGTGTCGGTTCTTTCGTGGTGTCCCAATAAGCCGGTGAGTGCCGAGATGCAAGCGTGTCGGCCTTGTAGGTCTGGAACTTCGCCGCGTCTGCCCCACCCTCTTTCGCCAACTCAATCAGCCGTTTGGCGAGCGGCAATGATCCCTCGTGGTTGACACCAATTTCCGCTATCACGTACGGTTCGCTGTTTGCATCAATAACTCGCGATCCAAGTCGGATGCTTGGCAAACTCATGCGTCCCGCCCCTTGTGCTTTTCATTGAGACGATGTTCATGTCGCTGCATCTCGTCGGTGTCGTTGGTGATGTTGTTCTCGTGACGGCGGTAGCGATACAGCGGCAGCGGAACGTGATGAATGGAGTAGCGGTCGAGGAACCGCACTCGAAGATCGCGATCCTCGTGTCGCAAAAACGACTCGTCATAGAGACCGATATCAATCAGTTGATCGGTGCGAAACATGATGCCGCAGGCGATTGGGTCTTTCATGGCGTCACAACGAGCAAGCACTTCCTCACGATCGTCGACGAGTAGATAGTCACAGGCGACTGCATCAAACGAGGGATTTTCTGAAAGAAAGAGATACAGGACGTCGAGGAATGCCGCATTGACGTAATCGTCGGCATCGACACGCACGACGAACTTCGAGTGGGTGGTCGTAATCGCCCGGTTCAAGCTGGCGGGCAGGCCGATGTTCTTGTCATTTCGAATGATTCGGACATCTTTGGCGAATGTCTCGAGGATGGCGTGGGTTCGGTCGGTGGAGCCATCGTCAACCACGACGATCTCGAATTGCTGCCGAGGAAATCGTTGGGCTAGCAGTGAGCGAAGACAGCGACCGATGTAACGCTCTTCGTTGTGGGCCGCCACGATGACAGACACCAAAGTGCTCGACGACATGGTGTTTATCCAACCACCGACTGAATCGCTACACGCATCTTCGCCGGAGTCGACTCGTCCATCTTCACGGTGATTGGTAGCGATACGCATCGCGACAGGCGAGCTGATGTCGCAGGGAACGCCTTAGACAAATCGCCGTGCTTCGCCACGAGTTCGGGCATGTGGGACCACGTTCCAGCAAAATGCCAAGTGACGGCTTCTGGGAGGATCTTGGTCGACAAGCCAGCCGCGACGAGTGCTGTCCGTATGTCGCGCGCTACCTGCGCGGAGTCGGTTTCGAACACCAGTGCATCGGCAGTCTCATGCGAGCCCGCGGGCACATCGCGCGCAATCACGTGAGGAAGGTCAGCAATCGCACGCCACAGGGCGTCGCGGTTCCCTCGCTGGCGACGAACAACGTCATCAAGCTTCTTCAACTGCGCAAGACCAACAGCGCCCTGTAACTCGTTCATGCGGTAGTTGAAGCCACTACCAGAACGAGTGTCTTCCCACCGCGGCACCGAGGGGTTGTTCTCGTGTCCGTGGTCGTGCCACGCGGCTGCTCGCTCGTAGTCGCGCTTCTCGCGAAAGACGATCATGCCGCCCTCGCCCGTCGTCATGGTCTTGGCGAAATCAAAACTGTAGGTGCCCATCCGACCCCAGGTTCCGAGCGCGCGGCCGTCGAGCGAACCGCCACAGCCCCACGCCGCATCTTCGATGAGCACCAGATGGTGTCGATCGCAGATCGCAGAAATCTCCCGGAGACGTGCTGGGGTGCCGAGCATGTGTACCGCGATCACGGCACGGGTTTGTGGCGTGATTCGTCGTTCAAGATCAACTGGGTCCATGTTGAGAGTGGCGTCAACTTCGCAGCAGACGGGCACGGCACGCGCTTCAATGATTGCCTCAGCGGTGGCAACAAAGGTGAAGCTCTGCGTGATGACTTCGTCCCCAGGCTGCAGATCAAGCGCGGCAAGGGCCACACGCAGCGCAGCCGTACCGGATGTAACGGCAAGCGCATGAGGCACCTTCATGTAGGCAGCGAAGGCTGTCTCAAACTCGCGCACTTTGTAACAGTCGTTGCGCAGTGCATCAAAACCGTGGCGAAAGAGCACGCCACCTCGAGCGAAGATGTCGTTGATCTCCGCTTGTTCTTCGGCGCCGATGACCTCAAAACCCGGCACGCCTACATCCTCCGGAAGATATCGATAACTCGGTCGTCGGTGAGCACCTTACGAAAGTCTGGTCCGAGAGCGTTGGTGAGCGGCTTGGCGTGCACAACTGTGGAGGCGACCAGGCGTGAAAGTTGATCGTCGCTCAAACCCGAACACACGCCTACGGGTAGCTCGACCTTCTGTTTCTCAAGCATGCTGCGGAACTCGGCGTGCTCCTCTGGATAAAACTCCTCGAGTGCATTGAGTGCGATGCAGTTCGCCACGCAGTGATGCAATCCGAGCACCACGCTCAGACCAGCGGAAAATGGGTGCACAACACCGACGTAACTCGTCGCAATTGCACATCCACCGAGGTACGACGCCACCATCAGTCGTTCGCGGGCTTCATCGCTCATCATGTCGTCAGCAAGAAACACCTGTCGGCACAGGTTCACGGTCTCACGCGAGTACGCATCTCCCACCGCGTTACGGTACGAACCAGCAAGTGCCTCAATGCAGTGGATGTAGGCATCCATACCTGTATAGAAGTACTGATTTCGCGGTACGGTCGCGGTGAGATCAGGGTCGAGCACCATCTGGTCGTACACCGTGTAGTCACTGTTCATGCCGAGCTTTAGTCCGGTCTTCGTGTTCGTCATCACACAGGTGCGGGTCGCCTCAGCGCCAGTGCCAGAGATGGTTGGAACCGCGATCTTGTGCACTCCCGGAACTTTCACCAGATCCCAGCCCTGATAGTCGGCGGCGCTCCCGTTGTTCGTGAGCAGGTTCGCGACGGCCTTTGCGGTGTCCATGGTCGTGCCACCACCGAAACCGACGATGGTCGCTGGCATCCCGCCTGCCGCCCGTCGAATGTCGTCAGTGATGGCGTCGATTCCGTCGGTAGTTGGTTCATCAACCACATCGACGAACCGAACAACGTCAGTGGCTCGCGCCTGCAATCGCTCAACGATGTCGGGGCGACTGCGGAAGTAGCCGTCCACGAGGTACACAACCTTTGCGTTCTCTCCCGCAGACGCGCGTCGTGCATTCACGAACTCTGGCAAGCGATCAAGCGAGCCACGCCCGACAGTAAACCCGCTCACGTTGCGCACCACTTTGATGCCGGTGTCGAGGATTGACGTACTCATGGCGTGGTGTTGAGGGGTGAAAGCCGACACCTAATGGTTTCATTCTACGACCCAGGCTCAGCAGGGCCGTGTTGCACATGATGCCTGCACCACGGTGCGTTGGGATGAGAACTACTGTGATTTCGTGTCTGAACTCACCGGCCCCTTTGACACCGCAAAGCTGCCGCGTATTGCTCCGGGTTCGGTAACGGTCACGATCGCCCGCACCGTCAAGCCAGGACGCTCTGCCGAGTTCACTTCGTGGTCAGAGGCAATGTTGAAGACCGTACAGGCTGCACCAGGTTGTCTTGGCGCCACGATGTTGCATCCTGGAAAGCAATCAGACGAGTACCACATCGTCTTTCGATTCGTTGATGCTCTTCACTTGCGCCAATGGGAACGATCTGCTGAACGCAATCAGCTTCTTGCGCAGTCTGACGATTTGGTTCAGTCTGAGCGCGTGACGGTCACTGCGGGTGACGAAGAGTTCTTTTCGGCCCAAGCACAGGTAGCACCACACAAAACCAAGTTCGGGAGTTTTCTCTCCGAGGTTGCCTGGGTCTATCCGCTTGCCCTCGGATTCACGATTGTTCTCGGACCCGCATTGAGTTCGCTGTCAGTGTTCTTGCGAGCTCTCATCTTCACCGCGCTCATTGGTCTCACATCGCGACTCGCAATCGCACCATTCAGGGTTCGTTGGCATCGTCGAAGGATGCTGCCGCAAAACCAACGAGTGCAGAAATGAGCCTGCAGTGGTGGCGGGGGAAGGATTTGAACCTTCGACCTTCAGGTTATGAGCCTGACGAGCTACCGGACTGCTCTACCCCGCGTCGGGTTCACTCAGCCTACCGCCGTGAGTCTCAATCGTTACCGGGCGGATTCACGACTTGGGAGTCTCCAAGGTTGCGGGTTGCCTCAGTGAAGGGTGCATGATGTTCGGCCGAAGGAACAAAGAGATCGCCACGCACATTCAGGCGATGCAAAGTGAGCTCGCTGCGCTGCGAGCAGAACTCGTGCGACGAGGCACGGAGATTGATGCCGTTCACCTCGACATTCAGGTGCTGACGAATCGACTTGGCGGTGTTGATGACCGCGTCACCCAGATGACCACCGCGATTACCAATCAGTTACACGAACTCGATGCTGACATCGAAAAATTGGCTGCAACGGCCGACGCTGCAAGTGCAGAGACTGTCAACGAATTGCGTGCAAACCAAGTTCGTATTGCCAACGAACAGGCGCGCTATGCCATCGCGTTACGGCAGGATCTCGCCGAACTCGCCGAATTACTTCGCCGCAACCGCGCCTGACCGGCACGCAGCCGGCTAGGCGAGGAGCATCAGCCGCCGACTTGCGAAATTGCCTGGCGCAGCAACTCACGTGCTTGTGCCAACTTCAACTGATATGTCGCAAAGTCAGGCGGATTCTGCGCAAGTGCAGCATTCGCTTCGTCGAAGAGCGCGTCGGCTCGGACCAACAACTCTGACGGTGTGAGAGTGGAAGTGTCCACCGCAGGCAACGTCGATGTCGTTGGTGTTGTACCGCCCGATGTACCAGTTGATGGTTCGGTTGTGGTGTCCTCTGGTGCGACGGAACCGTCATTGACACGTTCACCGAGATCTTGGTTGAATCCGGGCACCAGCTGCGCGACACCCTCACTCAGGCTGTCGGTCATGACAACACGGTTGTTGTACGACACCAGAAACTTGCGGACGAAGATTTGCTTGGCGGTTGGATCGTCTGGACGAACGAAGAGTGGCCGCACATACATGAGCCCGCGCTGCACCGGCACCATCTGAAGATCGCCGAAAATCACTCGCGAACCTCGTTGGTCAAGCAAGGTGATCTGCTGCGCAATTACTGGGTCGCTACCGAATTCCGCAGCAACCGTGGCCGGGCCTTCGGGTAACGGGTCACCAAGCTCAAAAACCTGGATCTTGCCGTACGACTTCGGATCGCTCGACACCACCATCAACGCTCGCAACTCTTTGCGTGCGTTATCTGCCGAGAACGGGACGAACGGCCTCAACATTGAGAACGTCGGTTCGCCAAGACCGTCACCGCCGTGGAACATCGTGTAATACGGCTCAAAGCGCAACACGCTCGCATCACTCACATCAATGCTGTCGATTCCTGAGGCTCCAGTTGCCCCGACGACGCCGCCAATTGCCTGGGGCTCGGTTGGTGGAGCCTGGGCGACGCTCCATGCTGCGTCGCGGTTGAAGAACAGAGTCGCGTCTTCGAACTGGTATCGACCGTAGACGTTGGTCTGCACTCGGAAGAGATCTTCTGGATATCGGAAATGACTCACGAGGTCAGGAGAGGCCTCACTCACATCGGTGAAGAGGTCAGGGAAGGCACTTGACCACGCACGAATGATTGGATCGTTCTGGTCAATGACGTAGAACGTGACATCACCTGTGAAGGCATCGACGACCACCTTCACGCTGTTGCGCGCGTAGTTGAAAATGGTGTTGAGTCCGCTACCCGGGGTGAGCTGATCAACGTTCGCCTGCTGCGCGTAGGGGTACCGGTCGCTAATGGTGTACGCGTCAAGCACCCATTGCACGGTGCCGTCGACCACTACTGGATACGGGTCTGCGTCATACCGCAAGAATGGGGCGAGTCGAGCCGCGCGATCGGTGACGTTGCGGTCATGCAGGATCCGCGACTGTGAGTTGATGAGGCCTGAACCAAAGAGGTTGTACTCGCCGTACTCCACCGCATACGCAATGCGACGCAAGGTGGACGACAGCTGCACTCCGCCGGTCGTGGGCTCTGTCGTGACGCTGCCGACGCACGGCTGCTCGGCCTGTTCTGTCTTCACCAAACCGTACTGGTCGATGCCTTCCCCGAAATACAACTCGGGTCGTGTGACACCGAGATCCACGTAGACCGGTCGACCATCTTCAGTCGTCGTGCTGGCAGGGGCGGCGATGATTCCACAGCCATGCGTGTACAGAAGATGTCTCGACACCCACGTGCGGTTTGGGATACCTGCCGAGTTGAGTTCACGAGCTGACACCATCACTTGCTGGAGACGACCGTCAATCTCGTAACGGTCAACGTCTAGATCGCGTACCGCATAGAACGACGTCTGTCCTTCGTCAAGGATGAAGCGGTCTCGCATCTGAATGGGGTCGAGTTGTCGTACGTTGCGCAGCGGGGCGGGGTCTTGATTCAACGCCGATGCCGAGAGCGGCTGCACTTCAAGTTGACTACGAGAAATGTCACCGAGTCCCATCGCTGTCTTAGTTGCTTCGATGTTTCGATCAATGAAAGGCAACTCGCGAGTGCTCACGTTTGGTTGCACGATGAAACGCTGCACGATGGCTGGATACACACCGCCAGCCGTGACGGCGATGACGACCCACAAGACCGTCGCGAGAACCGGCAGACGCCATCCACGCTGACGGAAGTTGGCAAGAAACAGCACAGCCACCGCGAGTGACACCAAGATCATCAGTTGGGTTGCCGGCAGCTGCGCATTTACGTCGGTGTAGGTGGCACCTTGCACGACGCTGCGAGTGGATCGGGTGAGGTTGTAGCGGGAGAACCAATAGTCGACGGCGCGCACGATGGACAGCACGGCGAACAAGACGCTGAGATGCACCTTCGCAAGCGGTGTGACCTTGCGGCCCTGGATCTGCAGGCGGATTCCACCGTTCAGCGCGTGCACACCCGCCGTGACGAGCGTGACCATAATCAGCGCGGCGAACGACCAGTCCACGACGAACTCAATGAACGGAAGCCTCATCATGTAGAAGCTCACGTCTTGGGTAAAGAGCGGGTCGGTCACACCGAACGGCACGCTGTTGCGGAAGAGCAGCCAGTCCTGCCACTGGGCTGCAGCTGGTGAACCGATCAAGAAACCCAACAACAACGCCACGATGATGCGGAAGGCCCAGGCTCGACCGGCCGTGAGTTGGCGATACCCAGCGAGTGCTCGTTCTTGTGGTGTCGTTGGCACCACATCCGGGCGAATGCGGTCGGCGACCCACATGTTGAGTGCGAGCACCAGGGCAAAGGCCAGCGTGAACACGGTTGCCAACCCGAGGCGTGTCAGGAGCACGCCCCAGAACACGTCGGTGCGACCCAATGACTGATGCCACAACACATCGATATAGAAGGAAGCGATGCTGCGACCCGATGCGACGATGGCGACGAGTCCGATCAGTACCGCCGACAACACGATTCGGCTACGGCGGGGCCGACGGAATGTGAACCCACCTCCTCCAGGGAACGACGGACGACGAGGGAGGTCACCAGGCATGCGCATGACGCGGAAGGCTACTTGTCGAGCGGCACGACGAGACAACGACATCCGGCATGTGCCAGAGGTCGGTCATGTCCCGTCGGAAACGCATCGCCGCGACGCACTCGACCAGCGAGCGCATTGTCTTCGGCATCCGCACAAGCTGGACCGTTGGGATCAACCGCCCAACACACATGCGACGACGTTTCACAACCGACGAACAATCCACGGGCGTAGGCCAGATGTGCGACATCGACGACGATGGCGTCAAGACGCTGCGCCTTCCATTCGGCGAACTCACTGCGAGCACTCTTGAGAAGTTCGTCACGATCGCCGGACGATTGTTCGATTGCGCCTGCAAGTCGCTCGTGCAGGGGGCGAATGAGGTCATTCACGATGAATGCGGTGACCGCCTCGAGCAGTCCTCCCCCCATGACGCCCTTCAGTACGTCGGAGCGACGCGAGTCCGAAAGTGAACGTGCCCCGTCGACGGCGATACTGATGACGTCCTCGCGTAGCGCATCGACAAAACGTTGCGCGTGATCGTTGACGTTGGGAAGCATGGCATCCAGCGTGAGCGCAGAACGCTTCGTGCCGACATGTGTGAGCACGGCGTTTTCGTCGTCGGCCATCGTTCGCTTAGCTGCTCGCTTCATCTTCTCCAATACCGCCTCAATCACTTCAGCACGGCGTTGGAAAATCGACGAGTCAACGGGTCGCGGACGAACCGCTTTGTTCTCAACGTCATCTGTCGTGCGTGGCGGCTTGGCCTTGCTTGCACTCTCAGCGAGTTCGTGTTCGGTCTCTGTGGCGACACGCTGCGCGCTCGACGAGCGAAGTCGCTCGAAGATTTCGTCAACTCGGTTCGTCACCACCGAGGTAACAGGCGCTTCGGGTTGAGCTTCCACCCGCTCGAACACCGGATGCTCAGGTGATCGTGATTGCGTGGTTGATGGTGACGTCGAGTGAGCTGTTGGGGCTGTTTCTACCTCAGAGGCTTTTCTTCGCTGTCGATCGAAGATGCTGACAACTGGAGCAATCCGTTCCTGCGACTGCGGCTCAGATGGCGTGACTTCGGATGGCGTGATTTCGGTCTGCTCAGGTTCATGTGACGATGTTTCTGCTGCCTGCCTATCAATCGTCGAAGACTCGAGTGGGTGCTGCTCTTCGGCAGAGCTCTCGGCTGTTGGTTCCACCATCTCGTCTGACTCCGACACATTCGTCATCTCTGACTGCACCGGTGGAGCAATGTCGATTACTGGAGTTGATGCGTCTTCGACCGCGCTACTTGCGGTGCCGAGTTCGTCTTCATACTGTTTTGCGTCAAAAATCGGCGTATCGCTCTTGCTGGTTGGGCGGGGCGGGGGTGGCGCATCCGGTGGTACGAGCGGCGGCACGATGCCGGTTTCGCGAAGTACGTCGTCAAACTCCACCAGGTCGCCAACCACGTCGGTCGCCGCATGTCGCGCTCGCTCGAAAGCGGAGAGCAGTCGTTCGCGCTCGTGCACGAGGCGCTCGAGTTCGCGACGGGCTTCGTCGGTTCGTTTGGCAAGATCGGCGAGCACGCGTTCGCGGTAAGCGCGTACCTCGGCGACCATCTCGCGACCTTGTTGCTTTGCCAGTTCAAGTTCTTGCTCGGCTTCGCTCGACACATCTGACCGACGTCGTGATGCCTCAATCCTCGACTCTTCAAGCATTCGAGTGGCCTCGCGACTGGCTTCTTTCACCATCTGTTCCGCCGACTCGGCAGCTCGATCTCGCATCGCTTGGGCGGCATCGCGGGCTGCACTCAGCACCCTTGCCGCTTCTGCACCGAGCAGTTCGGTAATCGTCGTTTCATCCAAGACGGTGACATCAACCGCACCACGACTCTGGAGAGCCTGGAGCTCGTTTTGCAGGAACCGTTCGCGCTCAAGCAAACGTGCCATCTCCACCGAAACCTGGCGAAGGAAGTCGCGTACTTCTTCCTCTCGGTACCCGCGACGAGTCACCGTGAACTGGGCAGAAGCGACGGCAGCCGGCGACGATGGATCAGGTCGCTGGAAGTCGAGGGCCATGCCCTAAAGAGTACGGCTCAACTATTCGCTGGTCGTGGAATCTGGCAGCGGCTCACCACCGAGACCGCGCAAGACATCAAGTGCTTCCTGCAACGTGGCGACGGTCTCTACACGCATTCGTGAACCACCAATCCGGCGTGCGGCAGTCACATCTTCCTCACTCTGGCTCGCAGGCAGCAAGAAGAGTGTCGCCCCTGAGTCGCGGGCAGCGACAGCCTTCTGCGGGATAGCACCAACTGCTCCGATTGATTCATCGCCGTCGATGGTGCCGGTAGCGGCAACTTTGGCCTTGCCTGTGAGTGAACCTTCGCTCAACTCATCGAGTAGTGCGAGAGTAAACGCAAGTCCCGCCGAAGGTCCGCCGATTGAGTCGGTATCAATGCCAACTTCAAACGGTGTTCGCACCGTGCGAGTATCGCGCGGCATCAGACCAACGATGGTGCGGCCGCTGCCATCCGGAGCTGCGATCAGTTTGATGGTCAGGTTCTCCACCGTCTGGTTGCCCTCTTTGCGGATTCCGACGGACACAAGTTGCCCAGGCTGTCGTAAGGCAACTGCCTCAATGAGCGAAGGAAGGGTAGGTGTCGGCCTGCCGTCAAAGGTCACGATGGTGTCACCCGGCTGCAGCAACTCACAAGCGCTCTGTGGGTCTGGGTTTGCTTCGCAGACCACATCTTCCACGATGACATCGCCGAAAATGAACTCCGATTCAAACCCGAGACGTGACAAGGCGACAAACTCAGCGATCTGTTTTGAGGACACCATCGCTCGTGAATTGCTGGCGCGCTGCTGACTCGGAGTCTGCGAACCAAAGCGCTCCTCGAATGTGAGGATGTCAACATCGTCATCAAGCCATGCTGCAGCCACGTCGAGGAGCGACAGCTGACTCCCGAGAGCCGTCACGAACATCACTTCGCCATTGGACTCATATACATTGATGAACCGTCGTGCATCTTCGCCGAATGTCATTCGTGGCGCGACTGGCTCGGCCGAACCTGGAGCAATCTCCCATAGACGTACGCGTGTAACTGACGCGCTGATGACCAGCACGATGAGAAGCCACGAGATCGTCAAGAGCGGAAGCGCCCACCACACACGTCGCGACGTCGAACGTTCAGGTGGTGGCGGAGGAGGCAGGGGTACGCTTGAAGTCGCCGTGGCGCTGTCGTTGCTCATGGCATCCATGACCGTCACTGAGGTTACGACCAGAATCGCCATTGTCGGTGTGCTCGCTGTTACCGGTCTTTTTCTTGTTGCGCGGACTTGTGGCCGTAAGACACATGGCGGGGGCGTCCCCAGTCAACCGAGCACGAACACAGCAGCCGTGACTGTCCTCAATGATGAACGGGTTGGACGTCGCGCGCAGAACTTCGGTACTCGATTCATTGAGCTTGCCGTCATGACCGTCGTCGTGGGTGCGGCGGTCGGTATCGCCCTCTCGCTGGCTTTCGTGGTTGGCCTGAACTCGCTGAGCCTCGGGTAAGGCAAGGGCGGTCTCCGTGCGGCTCGACTTCTCGCTTCCTCGGCGCGTGCGGCTGGTGTACTTCGGGCGAATCGGCCTTGGAATTCTGCGCAACTACGTGACAGAGACTGACGTCGCGATTTACGAGAACCCCCGCGAGCGACTCAACGTGTGGGTGGCTCTCCGAATGTTGCTGTCCCGAGACCTTTCCGAGTTCTCGTACTACCGAGCATTCCTTCGCTGGAGAAAACCGAAGTTCGTCATCACGATGGAAGACAACAATGTCACCTTCTACGCGACAAAGGTCATCCTGCCCGAGTGCAAGACACTCGCGATCCAGAACGGAGTCCGCAATGCGCACTCACACTCTGCGGATTCGAACTTCAAGATCGAACTTCAGCAGCTCAGTCAACGCGGCTATGACGCCGATGTCATCGGCACACTTGGAGGACTTGGTAGCGCCTTTTACCGCGGAGCACTTCCGAACTCGAAGGTAAAACTCGTCGAGATTGGCCACGTCATGAACAATGCGCTCTCAGTGTCAGGCGAACCAGAGGCTCAAGCTATTCGCCGACTCGTCTTCATCTCTAAGTTTCCGAACCGCGGAGAATCCGGCATTGACAACGAGTGGGACTCGAAAGTCATTTTCTACATGCATCAAGCTGCGCTAACAGCCGAGCAGTACTACAACGTTGAAGGCATTGTCGCGCGACATTGTGCTGAGTTGGCCACAGAGCAGTCGATGCAGTTCGTCGTTCTCGGCAAGCGACCATCGTGGCAAGTTGGTGAATACCGATACTTCGCCGAGAGGCTTCGTGGAGTCAACTGGCAGTATTCCCCGAGCGACAGTCAGGCATCCAGTTATGAGGCGATTCGACCGAACGATGTGATTGTCAACGTAGACAGCACCCTTGGCTACGAGCTGTTCTCACGCGGTCTGCGTGTCGCATTCATTGCGGCGCGGATGTATGCAGCTGGTCATCCAGAAATTGTCGAACAGCGGTTTGGTTACCCATTGATCAACGAATCGTCTGGACCCTTCTGGACTTCAGAGGCGACAGAGGCAGAGATTCGGCGGGTGGTCAGCACGGCGATTAGCGTCAATGAGGAGCAATGGTTGACAATGACCGACTCTGAGCGCCAGTTGCTCTTCCAGTACGACCGTGCAAACACTCGACTATGCAACGAACTTGATGCCCTCGGCATTCGAAACTCAGGGCCCCGCTTGTGGACCAGAGAGCTCATCCCGCTCAACTGATATGCCGTTCATGGACACGAACTTTCATCTGACTCTCATGGTTTGGGGCAACTCATGAAGGTGGTCATTCTGTGTGGCGGCAAGGGCACGCGCATCCGTGGCGTTGACGACACGGTGCCCAAGCCGATGATTCCTGTCGGATCACAACCCATCGTTGTGCACATCATGGAGCACTATGCCTTCTATGGCCACCGTGACTTTGTGTTGTGCCTCGGGTACCTCGGCAATGTCGTGCGCGAGTTTTTTGGGGCTTCGAACGACGGCAACATAGAAACTGTCTCGTTCACTCTCCCCCGTGCTGGCAAGACGAACGTCACCCTGGTCGACACCGGTCTCGAAGCGATGACCGGAGCGCGGGTCCGAAAAGTGCAAGAGCTAGTCGGCAACGACGACTTCTTCCTCACATACGGTGACGGGGTCTCTGACGTTCCCATCGACAAGACTCACGAGTTTCATCGTTCTCACAGCGCTGCGATGACCCTCACGGCCGTGCGCCCTCCGAGCCGTTTCGGAGAAGTGGCGATCGACGCAGCCGGAATCGCAACATCCTTCAACGAAAAGCCCCAGGCCTCTGCCGGTCTCATCTCTGGCGGCTACTTCGTCTGCCGACCCACGCTCTTTCGTTACCTGAATGAGCGCGAAGACCTCGTGCTTGAAGCTGAGCCAATGCGACATATGGTGCGCGATCGCCAACTCGCTGCCTTCACGCACGAAGGCTTCTGGCAATGCATGGACACGTACAGGGACTGGGAGTTGCTCAACGATCTCGACCGTAAGAATGAAGCACCATGGCGTCACTAGCAGCAGACCTCAAACACTTTGCCGGTCGTCGCGTGCTCATCACGGGTCACACCGGATTCAAAGGGTCGTGGCTTGCCTTGTTGCTTGCTCAATCTGGAGCGAATGTCACTGGCATCGCGTTGCCACCAGAGACGTCGCCTTCCCACTTCACACTGCTCAAGTTGGATACGGCAATTGATAGCCGTGAGTGCGATATCCGTGACCTTTCGAGGTTGGAGTGGGAGTTCAAGAGAGCCAATCCAGAGGTGGTATTTCACCTTGCTGCCCAGGCATTCGTCCGCAAGTCCTACCTGGATCCACACACGACGTTCTCTACCAACGTGCTTGGTTCAGCGAACGTACTGGAGTGCATAAGCAGAACACCGTCTGTTCAAACCCATGTCTTTGTCACATCGGATAAGTGCTACAAGAACAAAGAGCAACAACATGGCTACGTGGAGACCGATGAACTCGGTGGCATCGATCCGTACAGTCAGTCAAAGGCGGGAGCCGAACTGGTCTTCGCTGGCTACTGTGCATCGAAGTTCAACCGAGCAGGTACGACGCGAGTTGCAAGCGCACGCGCAGGAAATGTCATCGGCGGCGGTGATTGGTCGCCCGATCGTTTGATTCCTGACTGCGTTCGGGCGCTCGAACGCGGAAGTGACATAGAGATTCGTAATCCTCACGCCACGCGACCATGGCAGCACGTGCTTGAGCCACTTTCTGGTTATGTTCGCCTCGCAGTCGCACTTGAAGAGGGCGTAGCCGAGACCGGAAGTTCGTGGAACTTCGGGCCGCCGGAAACTGCAGTGCACGATGTGCACGAAGTGGCGAGCTATGTTGCGAGCAGTTGGGGACGTCCTGATGCCGTGAAGGTTGGCAAGGACTCCAGTGCAATGCACGAATCGCAGTTGCTCCAATTGAACAGCGCCAAGGCCCACGCTCGTCTTGCTTGGTCGACACGCTGGGACTTCGCTGCAACGATGAACCGAACTACGTCGTGGTACAACAAACTCCGCGACGGCCTCCACGCGGTCGACCTCACCCGTGATGACATCAAGGCATACCTCACCCGATGATTCAAGGTGTTCGGGTCAGCCCTCGTCGAATCATCGCTGACCCACGCGGCGATGTGCTCCACATGCTGAAGCGCACTGACGATGTGTTCTCTCAGTTTGGTGAGGTGTACTTCTCCAAGATTCAGCCTGGTGAACAAAAGACATGGCGCCGCCATCGGGAAGCGACCTCACAGTTAGCCGTACCGATTGGTTCCGTACATTTCATACTTTTCGATGATCGAGAGAACAGCGAGACGCACGGCCAGCGCGGCGATGTCGTGCTCGGCGAGGAGGACTACCACCTACTCACGATTCCGCCGATGGTGTGGTACGCCTTCCAAAACCCGGGCGCCAGTATGGCGCTTATCGGTAGTTGTTCGAGCCTTCCGCACGACCCGAATGAGTCCGATAAGCGGGAGCTTTCTGATCCTCAGATGCCACAACTACAAGGGTCCTGAATGGCGGTGCGCCAGCGGGTGCTGCTCACCGGAGCAACCGGTCATGTGGGCGGTCGGCTCTTTTCACATCTCTTGGCTCGCGAGTCAGTGGATGTTCGGGCGGTCGTTCGATCTCCGCACAGACTGGCCCACTTTGCCAAGAACGCCGAGATACTGGGCGGTGATCTCGTCGACCAACCGACTCGCCGGGATGCACTTCAAGGTGTGGATTGTGTTGTGCACCTTGCGACTCGCGGGTTCTCCTCTGCCAAACCGCCAACTGAGTTTGAACTAGCCAAGGAAGAGGAGGTCACCCTACACCTCGTTGCTGATGCGCTACGCGCCGGTGTCGCGCGTCTTCTCTATCTCTCGTCAATTCACGTCTATGGTCAGGCTCTGAGCGGTGACGTTGACGACCTCACCCCGACTGTTCCGAACACGCCATACGGTCACTCGCGACAGCGAATCGAGCAAGGCATTCTCAAACTTGCTCAGACAACGAAGACTCAAGTGGTGATCGTTCGGCTCACCAACTCATTCGGAGTGCCTGCGATACCACGAGCAGAGACATGGGACCTTCTCTTGCATGATCTGTGCCGCCAGGTCATCCAGTCTCAGTCGATGACGTTGCGGTCTGACGGTCGAGTATCACGTGACACCATGGCGTTACGTGACGTAGTCGAAGTGCTGTCGCAAATCATGACAACTCCGGCTGACTTGGGCGGGGTGTATCTATTGGCGTCAGGCCACACGATGCAGCTCATCGACATTGCTGAGTTAGTGCAAGGGTGCGCGAAAGAAGTTCTCGGTGTCGATGCACGTATCTCTGCGCCGTCATCTAACACAGTGCAACCACCGTCATTCGTGCTTCACCCAACCAGACTGCTCAGCGCTGGTATCACCATTTCTCAGAATCGCAACGACGAAATCTGTGACTTGCTTCGATACGCACAACGCGAGTTCGGAACGACGACGTCATGAGCGGCCACTCAGCCAAAGTTGAAATCATTATCCCGACCTTCAATCAGGCTGACTTCCTTCGTGAGGCGCTGCAGTCGGTGCTCGACCAAGACTTCCTCGATTGGAGTGTCACGGTTGTCAACAACATGTCCACTGACCACACTCACTCGGTAGTGACGGAGTTTGCTAACCCGCGGATTCGCATCGTTGATTTTGCCAATCACGGTGTCATCGCTGCTTCGCGTAATCGTGCACTTCGTGAGTCGAGCGCTGAGTACCTCGCATTCCTGGACTCCGACGACTGGTGGCATCCACGAAAACTCAGCATGTGCATATCTCAACTCGAGCAGGGTGCTGATCTTGTCTGTCATGCTGAGGAGTGGAAATCGGAGACATCTAGCCGAATAGTCCGCTACGGCCCACTACACCGAACGAGCTACCAAGAGATGCTGCTTGGCGGAAACTGCCTCTCCACCTCCGCAATCGTCGGTCGGACGCGGATGTTTCAGGAAGTCAACGGTTTCTCCGAACGCGCTGACTTCATCACGGCGGAGGACTACGACCTCTGGCTACGTGTCGCGCAAAGCGGCTACAAGATCTCGCTCATCGACGAAGTACTCGGAACATTCCGTATCCATTCAGCTAGCGCGAGTTCTTCCATTGCTCGAAACAGCGCGGCAGAGATGGCCGTCGTTGCTTCCCATCTCGAGAATGGGGAGTTCAAGTCATCTACAAAGCGTCGTCGCCTCGGTAAGTCTCACTATTCAGCAGCGCGCGCCTACCAGCGAGCCGGCGACCGCAAGAATGCCTGGCGCGAATTCATGCAGGCTCTGAGGCGCTCCCCACTCTTCGCGCGAACCTATGCCGGGATCGCGCTGCTCTTGCTCGATGCCGTTCGCAACCGAAGGGCTGCGAGGCACGCGTGACCGAACAACGGCTGTACTACGCGTATGCCAGACACGCACTGGTGACGGCATTACGCCTAGTACGCGTTGACCGCGGGAGCACCGTTTTGGTGCCTGATTTCATCTGTCGGGACGTGCTGGCCTCGTTGGCTGCAGTCGGTGCAGAGACCGTCTTCTACTCAATTAACGATGACTTACAGATTTCAACGAAGACCTCCTTGCCCGCGGCTGACGCAATCATCGCCGTCAACTACTTCGGATTCCCGTCTGATTTGACCGCGATTCGCCAACTGCTTACATCGCCGAAAACTGCAATAATTGAGGACAACGCCCATGGTTGGTTGAGCAAAGACCGTGATGGGTCGCTTCTCGGCACGCGCACTGACGTGAGCATTACCAGTCTGCGAAAAACAATTCGAATGCCCGATGGCGCCTGCATGGAATGGCGAAGCGGAGCCGACCTCGACATGAGCGCATTGCATGATCCGCTTGCACCTCGTGATGAGGCGGTGGCAATCGGATTCGTGCTGCGACGTACCATTCAACGCCTTGACCGTCTGTCACCAATCTCTCTGATGGATCTCGGTCGACAAACAGTGCGATCACTTCGACGTCTCCGTGGAGCACCCGCTATTGACGATCGTCCAAGCGAAGAGTGGGAACTTCCGCCGCAGCGTGCCATACACAGAACAAGTCTCAACCTGATCTCCCGAGTAGATCACGCTGCTGAGATTCGGCGTCGCCGTGACCTCTTCGCACGGTGCATGTCTGCTGCGCAACGATTGAACATCGAGACGCCGACTGCAGAACTTCCGGTGGGTGTTTCCCCGCAAGGTTTCCCGTTCTTCGGTGACGCGGGAGACGTCGACGCATTCACCAAGCATGTCGTCCGTGAACGTCTCGGAGAGACAATCACCTGGCCGGCTCTACCGCAGCGTTCACCACTGGCGCCAACTTCTCGACTCCGCACTCTCCGTCTGGTGAACTTTCTCGCATGACTTGGCGTGAATTCGCGGGCACAACCACGCAGTGGGATGATCTCGTCGTACAACTCGGTGCAACCACGCCGTTTCAGCTCAGCGGGTGGTCGGCATTCCGGCAGTCGTTCGGCTGGCGCTCGCTGCGTCTCACAACAACCAACAGCGCCGCAGCAGCACAGATACTCGTGAAGTCGGTCGGACCAGCTCGAGTTGCGTGGGTGCCTGGTGGACCGCTCGGTGACTCCTCGACCGAGCAGCTTCGGGAACTTACGGCGGCTCTACGAGATCACGTCGGCGGTGTTGTGACATATCTCCGTGTTGCCGACCATCATGCGTACGACCCGAATCGGGTTGCATCATTCCGTGATGCGGGTTGGAGCCACTGCTCTGCTTCGCTCGGTGGTTCAGAGACCCTTGTGCGAACGCTCAGCCAATCCACTGATGTCAGTAGCGACCTCTACAGCAGTAACTGGTCACGCAATCTGCGTCGCGGTATCCAGCGCGACATCACTGCCAGTGTGTGGAACTCACCAGATGCAGATGTCGTCGCGCGTATGCATCGAGAGGTCGAAGCTGCGAAGGAGCCGTTTCGTGCCGAATGGCGAGGTGACTGTGAATCAATTCAACAGCTCCTCAATTCATTCGGAGACAAGCTCGTCGTGGTGTTGGCACAAGA
>Ga0208084_1000126_pt1 | contig 19921 bp, 21 predicted proteins | sample LakMenEpi14Sep09_FD_150698 | JGI IMG/M metagenome (GOLD analysis project Ga0208084, IMG submission 150698) | Freshwater microbial communities from Lake Mendota, WI - 14SEP2009 deep hole epilimnion (SPAdes) | ecosystem: Environmental > Aquatic > Freshwater > Lentic | place: Lake Mendota, Madison... | reverse complement strand
ACAACGCGGTGGGCGAAGAGCGCGCGTGGGGTCGTCGTCTCGCTCGTCGCTATGCAATCGAGCCGCAGTACGACGCAGCGAGCTTCATTGCAAAGACCAACGCCCAATCGGGTTTCATCGACTACGAGCCGGTAAAGAAGCCGAAAATTCCTGCCGACATTGCCGCCATGTTCAAAGGCGTGAACATTTCCAAGGGTGGCGTCATCATTGTCCACGGTTGGACGATGGCGGAGTCGCTCGCCAAGCTCGGCAAGAAGCGCTAGCCGAATCGTCGCCGTGAGCGACTTCGAGCGACTCGTCACCTCGCGCCGAATGGTGCGTGCGTTTCGCGACGAAGCCGTCGATCGAGATGTGTTGTATCACATGGTCGATCTCGCCGCACGATCGCCGTCGGCGGGCAAGACACAGGGTTGGAGCCTCGTTGTGCTCGAAGGTTCAGCGACCGAGAAATTCTGGTCGGCGACGATGTCGTCAGAGACTCGCGCAGAGTTTCGCTGGAAGCATCTCTTTGCTGCTCCCGTCATCCTGCTCTCCTTTGCCGACCCGCAGGCGTATCTCGAGCGCTATTCCGAGAACGACAAAGTAAAAACATCTCTCGGTGAATCTCTCGATGCGTGGCCCGTGCCATTCTGGACAGTCGATGCGTCGTTCGCGACGATGACACTGTTACTGGCTGCGCATGACGCGGGCCTCGGTGCACTCTTCTTTGGAGTCTTCCGCGGGGAGACTGAACTGCGTCGAGCACTCGGCGTACCAAACCACTTGCAGTTGCTTGGCGCAATCGCGCTCGGCTACGAGCGAACGCCGACATCGAGTGAGAACAACGATGCTGCATTTTCACGCGGTGCAAGTGCTGCACGAAAACGCGCGACGGCGCAAGAAATCGTGCATTTCGGCACCTGGTGACGAGCAGCCGAGAGTCGCTTAACGTTCAGCTGCCAGACAGTGCCGTACGTAGTGAGGCAATGAGTTCGTCTCGAGTCGACGCCGGGGCCTGGCAGGCGTACTGCCTGCAGACATAGGCCAAGCCTTCGCGGCGGTCAGCAAAGAGCGGAGAATCAAGCGATTCGCCCCAGGCCAGCACCACCGTTGGCAGCCATTGGGTTTGCAGAAAACTGACGAGGTCACCACGTTTGCCGGTGACGGCAACCTCCGTTGTCCCCACATGTCGCAGATGGAGCGCACAGAGGAGGTGAGGAAATGCCGTCGGTGCGCTCACCACGATGCGTGCCAGCAGTTTGAAGATGGCGTCGGCATGCTCGGCATAGCGGGAGTCGCCGGTGAGTGCTGCTAGCCGTTGCAGCGAAGCTGCCGCTACGGAATTCGCTGACGGCGTCGCGTTATCAATGAGATCCTTCTGGCGCACGATGAGCCGCTCGCCATCCTCGGGGGTGGTGAACAGTCCGCCCTCGGCTGCGTCCCAGTGGTGAGCAAGCAGCTGGTCGGCAGCGTCACGCGCGAGTGACACCCAGCGGGCGATGCCCGACAACTCATAGAGACGGGTGAACGCATCGACAAGGTTGGCGAGGTCTGCCGCCATCGCGAGATGTTTCGGCGTCGCATCGCGGTGCCAGGTGCGCAACCAACGGCCGTCACTGCGGCGCATCGTTGTGGCGATGAAATCACCTGCGCGCTGTGCGGCAAGCGCCCATTCGTCGTTGCCGAATGCTGCAGCCGCTTCGGCTATTGACGCAATCATCAGGGCGTTCCACTCGGTGATGACCTTGTCGTCGAGTCCTGGCCGATGTCGAGTGCAGCGCGCCGAAAACAGCAGCTGACGCACGGTCTCGACGTCGTCGTTGCGCAACAGGTTGCCACGCTGCGAGAGTCGGCAGGGGATCGACTTGCCCTCGAAGTTGCCGCCCTCGGTGATTTCGTACCAATCAAGTGCAAGGTCTACGAGATGCTCGGGCACGATGCGTCGAACCTGATCAGGAGTAAACACATAGAAGTGTCCCTCGTGCGAGTGCCCGGCTTCGTCGAGCGAGTCCGCATCCTCGGCGCTGTAGAAGCCACCTTCGGGTGAGCGCATGTCGCGCAACACGTACGTAATGGTTTCTTCGACGACTTGCCGCCACCGTGGTTCACGTAATGCAAGCGAGGCGTGCAGATACGGCCGCACAAGGAGTGCTTGATCGTAAAGCATCTTCTCGAAGTGCGGTACGAGCCATTTCTCATCGACGCTGTACCGGGCAAAGCCACCGCCGAGATGGTCGTACATGCCGCCCGATGCCATCGCATCGAGTGAGGTCGTGATGATCTGTCGGGTGCGGGCCGACTCGTCGTTTAGATATGAACGCAGCAAGACCTCAAGCGCCAGCGTTGATGGAAACTTCGGTGCGCTACCGAAACCGCCCCACTGCTCGTCAAACGTCGAGTCGTACTGCTTCACCGCCGCAGCGAACACATCGATTGATGGCAGGTTGGGGTTCGTTGAGATTTGCGACGTTCGGCCGATGTTCTCCACCAGCGCTGCCACGTTGTTGTCGATGTCGGCTCGGCGATTGCGCCATGCGTCGTCGACGGCATTCATGAGCTGCAGAAATGTCGGCTTGGGGTAGTACGTGCCACCGAAGAACGGTTGTGCGTCGGGCGTCAAGAACACGGTCATCGGCCAGCCGCCACGTCCGGTCATCGCCTGCACGGCATCCATGTACACGCTGTCGACGTCGGGTCGCTCTTCGCGATCGACTTTCACGTTGACGAACAGACGGTTCATCACCGCCGCAACTTCGTTGTCCTCAAACGACTCATGTGCCATCACGTGGCACCAGTGGCAGGCGGAGTAACCCACCGAGAGCAGCACCGGCACGTTGCGCTGTCTTGCCTCGGCGAACGCCTCGTCGCACCACGGCCACCAATCGACTGGGTTGTCGCGATGCTGGCGAAGGTACGGAGACGACTCGTGCGCGAGTCGGTTCATCGTCGCTACTAGGCGCCGACCGCGTGGTAGCCGCCGTCGACGTGCACCATCTCACCGGTCGTTGCAGGAAACCAGTCGGAGAGCAGAGCGCAACAGGCGCGGGCGACGGCAGAGGAGTCGTGGATGTCCCACCCGAGTGGGGCGCGGGCACTCCAAATGTCTTCGAACTGAGCGAACGACGGAATCGATTTGGCGGCCATCGTGCGAATCGGACCGGCAGCCACGAGATTGCAACGGATCTTGCGCGAACCGAGCTCGCGAGCGAGGTAGCGGTTGGTGGATTCGAGCGCCGACTTGGCCACCCCCATCCAGTTGTATGCAGGCCAAGCAACGGTGTTGTCGAAATCGAGTCCGACGATGCTTCCGCCGTTCTGCATGAGCGGCACAAACGCATCCGCGAGTGTCTTCAGCGAATATGCGGACACTTGCACAGCGACCGAGACGTCCTCCCACGTCGCCGCCATCAGGTCGTCGCCGAGGCATGCAGCGGGAGCAAATCCAATCGAATGGAGCACTCCGTCAACGTGTCCCAGGTGCTGGCGTGCTGCTTCGCGCACCGACTCCACATGTGAGGGGTTGGTGACGTCGAACTCGGCAACCACGGGGGTGGGGGACAACTTCTTGGCGGTCCGCTCGGTGATGGAGAGGCCACGTCCTGCGCCAGTCAACATGACCGTTGCACCTTCGGCTTGTGCGAGTTTCGCCACGCCAAATGCCAGCGAAGAATCGGTGAGTACTCCAGTGATGACGAGATGCTTACCCGCAAGAATCGCCACGTCGCTACGGTAGTGGAGATGACGGGTGTACTACCGAGTGTCGGCTATCTCGGTGGGACTGGACCAGCCGGTAGCGCGCTCGCCGCTCGACTTGCATCAGTCGGTTATCCAGCGCGTATCGGCTCGCGAAACGCCGAGCGCGGGAAGGAAGTAGCTGCAGAGCTGCGGGCGAGGTGGGCTTCCCGCAATCTCGACGTAGCAGGGGGAGACAACCTGTTTGCGGCCCAGTGCGACATCGTGGTGCTCGCCACACCGTGGGATTCGGCTGCCGTCACGGTGACCGAATTTGCGGAGCATTTGCGAGACAAGATTGTCATCACGATGGCCAATGCGCTCGTGCGCGTAGGCAAAGAGTTCCAGCCACTCATTCCGCCACGCGGGAGCATTGCGGCGCACGTGCAAGCAGCAATACCGCACTCACGAGTCGTCGCGGCGTTCCAGCACCTTCCGGCTGTCGAGCTCGGTGCGCTGGATCACGAAGTCGACAGCGATGTGCTGATTTGCTCCGACGACCCTCAGGCAACCTCGGTGGTCAGCGAGATGGTGTCACGCATCACCGGCTGTCGACCGCTCAATGCGGGCTTGCTGTCGAATGCGCTCGCCATCGAGGCGCTCACGGCCGTGTTGCTGCAACTCAATGTTCGATACAAGACGCGTGTCGCTCCGCGCTTCACCGGTATCAACTGAGGGCTGCCTTGCGACTTCACGACACCGCACGACAAGAGATTGTCGATTTTTCTCCCGGCAAGGAAGTGAAGATGTACGTCTGCGGCGTCACGCCGTACGACGCCACTCACCTCGGCCACGCCTTCACCTTCCTTACCTACGACGTGCTCATTCGTCGCCTCATTGACTCTGGTCGCACGGTCAAGTGTGTGCGTAACGTGACCGACGTCGACGACCCGCTGTTCGCCAAGGCACGCGAACTGGGCATGCACTACCTCGATCTCGCTGCACGCGAGGAGAAGCGTCTTGAAGATGATTTGCGAGCACTCAACTTTGTGCCGATGCATTCCACACCCCGAGCATCGTCGGCGATTGCCGACATTCGAGGATTCATCGGCATGGTGCTCGACCGTGGTTTCGCCTATGAAGCGGGTGGGTCGGTGTACTTCGACGTCGCCAAGTTCGATGCTTTCGGTTCGGTGTCGCACTACGACCGCACCAAGATGCTGATGCTCGCTCGCGAACGCGGCGGCAATGTCGACGACCCGAACAAGCGCGATCCGCTCGATTTCGTATTGTGGCAACCGTCATCGGCCGATGAGCCGTCGTGGGACACCATCTGGGGTGCCGGACGACCAGGGTGGCACATCGAGTGCAGTGCTCTCGCCCTGCGGGAACTGGGCACGACCATCGACCTGCACGGCGGGGGCACCGACCTCATCTATCCGCATCACGAGTGCGAACGGGCGCAGTCGGAGGCGGCGACCGGGGCACCATTCGTGCGTCACTGGATGCATGTGGCGATGGTCTGGATGGACGGATACAAAATGTCAAAGAGCCGTGGCAACCTCGTCTTCGTTGACCAGCTGCGCAAGCGATACGACCCGCGGGCGATTCGGCTCGGCCTCCTCGTCAACCACTATCGAAAGGAATGGGAGTGGGACGAAGGTCTCATCGACCGGGCGACGGAACGGCTTGGCAAATGGGCACTGGCTGCTGTTGACTCAGAGGCGGCAGGTTCGCCCGAAGAGAAGGGGGGTCACGACGTGTTGCTCGCGGTGCGGGAACGACTCGACGACGACCTCGATGCGCCGGGCGCCGTCGCAGCAATCGACGAGGCCGCGACAAAGGGGTTCAACGTTCGATCTGCTGCAGCGCTGCTCGGGGTGGAGTTGTGACCGAGACGAAACAGCCCGTGGCATCGACGAAGCAGTTCCCCGACTGGGTGTTCGACGGCGCGACTCAGTTTCAGGCCCGCCTGCGCAGCATTGTGTCGCCGCTCGCGCGCCGAGCATGGAAGTTCGAGCTCACTGGTTTTGATCGTCTGCCCGAGCGCGGCGCAGCCATCTTGTGTCCGAACCACATCAGTTTTCTTGACTCGGCGCTACTCATGATCTTGTCACCACGCAACATCTCGTTCATCGGAAAGAGCGAGTACATGGACTCATGGAAGACCCGATGGTTCTTCCCGAAAGTGGGAATGATTCCCGTGGATCGCAGTGGTGGAGAGAGGTCGCATGCGGCTCTCGATGCAGCCGAACGTGTGTTGCGTCGGGGAGAGTTGTTTGGAATCTTTCCGGAAGGCACGCGCAGTCGCGACGGCATGCTCTACAAGGGGCATACGGGCGCGGCACGACTCGCAATCAGCGTCGGATGCCCGATCTTCCCGGTCGGCATCGTCGGTACGCGTGAGATACAGCCACCAGACGCACCTGTGCCTCGACTCGGCGGACACGTGAAGATTTCGGTTGGGCGTCCGATTGATGTTTCGCGCTACACGAGTCGAGGCAGCGATCCAATGGTGTTGCGCGAGATCACTGACGAATTGATGTTTGAGATTCGCGAACTGACTGGCCAGGAGTATCGCAACACCTATGCAACCAAGAAGCGAACAGAGACGATTGTTGCTGAGACGGCCGAGATACCTCGCTTCACTGAGTCGCAGATAGCCGCTGCCGAGAAGTTGCACGCGTAGAATAGAGCGCGCATGTCAGGCGCGGCGCTCATCGACGTTCGACTGCCTGACGGTTCCACCAGGCAACTTCCGGCCGGTTCTTCTTCGTTCGACCTCGCTTCGTCCATCGGCTCGAGGCTTGCCAAAGCCGCAGTTGCAGCCGTCGTCAACGACGAGGAGCGAGACCTCTCGGTGCCACTCGCGGCCGGCGACAAAGTCTCCATCGTCACCGCCGACAGTGACGCAGGACGGCATGTGCTTCGTCATTCCACGGCGCATGTGCTGGCACAAGCCGTCGTGCAACTGTTTCCGGGCGCCAAGTTCACCATCGGACCAGCGATTGAAGATGGCTTCTATTACGACTTTGAACTCCCGGGCGGGCGGACGTTCACCGACGAGGATCTCGCCGCCATCACCGAACGGATGAAGCAGATCGTTGATGCCGACCAACCGTTCGTACGTTCCGAGCTTTCACCTGCCGAAGCACTACGTGTGTTCGCCGAGCAGCCGTACAAGTGCGAGATCATTGAACGCGTCACCTCGGGCTCTGCGGATGCTGGTGACGCCGGAGAAGTCGGGGGTGGCGACACCGTCAGCGTGTACCGAAACACCGACTCATTCGTCGATCTATGTCGCGGGCCGCATGTGCCAAGCACTGGCCGCCTCGGTCACTTCGCCCTGATGAAAGTCGCCGGTGCGTATTGGCGAGGCAACGAGAAGGGCCCGATGCTCCAGCGCATCTACGGCACGGCCTTTGAGTCGAAGGCTGCGCTGCAAGAGCACCTCATCCGTTTGGAGGAGGCAGAGAAACGCGATCATCGCAAGCTCGCAGTCGAGATGGATCTGCTCTCGTTCCCGAGCGAACTCGGCGGTGGTCTTGCCGTGTGGCACCCCAAAGGCGCAATCGTGCGCAAGTTGATGGAGGACTACAGCCGCGAGCGGCATCAAAACGGCGGCTACCAGTTCGTGTACACGCCCCATCTGGCGAATGCACATCTCTTTGAAACCTCAGGCCACCTCGACTTCTACAAAGACGGTATGTATCCGCCGATGGAGATGGACAACGGCACCTACTACCCGAAGCCGATGAACTGCCCGATGCACTGTCTTATCTATCGCGATCGGCAACGCAGTTATCGAGAACTTCCGTTGCGATTGTTCGAGCTCGGCACCGTTTACCGATATGAGCGCGCCGGCACGCTGCACGGTTTGCTGCGCATCCGCGGATTCACCCAAGACGACAGCCACATCTTCTGCACGCAAGATCACCTTGCCGACGAGATCAGTTCGTTGCTCGATTTCGTTCTTTCTGTGTTGCGTCGTTTCGGCTTTGACGATTTTTCGTACAAGCTGAGCACGCGCAACAAGGACAAGTCGATCGGCTCGGATGAAATCTGGGACAAAGCAACGAGTGCCTTGCGCTCTGCATTGGAAAAGCTCGGCGTGCAATACACGATCGGTGAGGGCGACGCGGCGTTCTATGGCCCCAAGATTGACGTCGATGTGCGCGACGCCATCGGCCGCAAGTGGCAGCTCTCAACCATTCAGTGCGACTTCAACCTGCCCGAACGCTTCCAACTTGAATACGTCGGTGCGGATAATCAGCGCCACCGACCGATCATGGTGCACCGAGCGCTCTTTGGTTCTGTCGAGCGGTTCTTTGGTGTCTTGCTCGAGCACTACGGCGGATCATTCCCCACGTGGCTTGCGCCGGTGCAGGTGCGGCTATTGCCGGTCACGACCGCGCACGAGGCACACGTCGCGTCGCTCGTGGATCGTTTGGCGCGCGAAGGCTTCCGCGTTGACAGTGTCGCTGCGGAAGAGCAGCTCGGCAAGCGCATCCGCGCGGCGAAACTCGAGCGGATTCCTTACGTGCTCGTCGTTGGCGACGACGACGTGAAAGCGGGAACCGTTGGTGTCAATCCGCGTGGCGGTGAGGTGCAGCGCGACACACCCTTCGATGCATTCGTCGCTCGTCTGCGTGCCGACGTGCACGACGGCGCAGGGCGCTAGGGAGCGCCGTGCTCGAGCGGCTGTGGGCGGGTTGGCGCTCGGAATATGTTGCGGGCTTCGGGCCTGAGGGCAACAATCCACCGGCAAGCGGAGAATCAATCTTCTCGAGAATCTTGGCCAGCGGATTGCCAGACGAAGAGACGCACATCGTGCACCGCGGCGCGCAGTGTTTCGTAATTCTCAACGCGTACCCCTACGCCAACGGTCATTCGCTCGTTCTCCCATACCGGCAAGTGGCGAACCTCGAAGACTTGACTGATGCAGAGCGCGACGAATTGTGGCTCACCGTCCGTGACACCACGCTTGCGCTCAAGAAGGCGTACGCACCGGCGGGGCTCAACGTGGGACTCAACCTCGGCGCGCCGGCAGGCGGCAGTGTGTCGCAACATCTGCACGTGCACCTCGTGCCACGTTGGGTGGGCGACACCAATTTCACGGTGGCAATTGCCAACACCAAGGTGCTGTCGGAGACGCTGAGCTCGACTGCTGCGCGCCTGCGAGCCGCATGGCCGAAAGCCGGAGCACGATGAGCAACGACTCCGACGCATCCGCAAAGAAGACGTCTGGTAGCCCCGACGAGATTCGCGACCAATTGCCGGCCGATCTCGACGTCACGGGATTCGTCGGGCCGTATCAGTTTCCAGACAACAGCCGCCGGCGCATTCCTGCAGTGCTGTATCTCGTCATCGCCGCGTTGTGTGTGTTGGCTTGGTTCGCCACGCGTGATGCCGATACTGCGCTCGTCAACGATGGCTTCCTGTATGCAGCCGGCCTACTTGCTGCGTTCGCGTTGTACGGCCTGTCTGCATCGTGGCGGATGACGGTCAATGAGCGCGACGCACTCGTTCGCGCAACTCAGGCAGTGGGATTCGCCGTCGGTCATGCATCAGCACAGCAAGTGTGGCGAGGCTTGCGTAGCCGTCCGACATGGCGTGTGTTCTGCTACAGCGCACAAGAGCCGCCACACCAACGTGGGCTCGTGCTCGTCGACGCGATTGATGGTCGCATCGTGGAATGTCTCGTCGAAGACAATCCAGATCGCAACAAGTAAACTCAACTCGTGTTTGACGGCAAGTTCCGCGTGCACGTGGAAAAGTACGTGCGGCCAGTCGGCGTCACGCTGACTCACACGAAGATCACCCCCGACCATCTCACGGTGGTTGGACTGCTCTTCTCCATCGCCGCGGCGGTTGCTATCGGCGCCGGGTTCCTGCGAGTCGGTCTGCTGCTCGTTGTCGCCGCCGCGCTACCTGACCTGCTTGACGGAGCGCTCGCGAAGGCGTCCAATGTCTCCAGTCAGCGCGGTGCATTCTTTGACTCAACCGTCGACCGGGTCACCGATGCGTTCATGCTCGGTGGCGTTGCGTGGTATCTCGGCGACACGCGCGGTGGAACCGCTGCAGTACTCCCGTTTGCAGTAATGGCAGTGTCATCGCTGATTTCTTACCAGCGCGCCAAGGCGGAGTCACTTGGCATCCAGGCCAAAGGCGGGCTGATGGAACGTGCCGAGCGCATCGTCATCCTTTGCGTCGGTCTCTTGTTCGACTCTGGCTTGTATTGGGTCATGTGGGTGATGCTGGTGCTCGTCTCGATCACAGCGGTGCAGCGGTTCGTGAAGATCTGGCGACAGGCGGCCGTCGCGCCGTCAACCGCTGAGCGACTCGATGCTCGCCGCTCGCGTCGCGCTTCTCGTCGCGCGGCATTCGCAGATCGTCGTGCACGTCTCGGTTCGCGCCGTCGAGATGCCTGACGATCGCGGTCCCGGCCTCGCATTTCGTTTCGCCAACCTCGTTGGTTCTGTCACGCCTGCCGCAGTATCGCATGTTGCGGCGCTCTCGCTCGGTGGCTTTGGTGCACTCGCCATGCGTCGCGAGCGAAAACTCGTCGAACGTCACCAGCGGCGAGTCTCGCCGCATCTCTCACCGTTGCAGATGCAGCGACGGGTCAATGACGCATTCCAGAGCTATCTGCGCTACTACATCGAGACGTTCCGCATTTCGTCGTTGAGTAATGCCGAGATTGATGCAGGTTTCAGTGTGGAGGGCTACGGTCACATCGAGGAGGCCGCCAAACTCGGCAAGGGAGTCGTTCTTGCGTTGCCACATGTGGGTGGATGGGAGTGGGCTGGTCGTTGGCTTGCACAACGCGGCTGGAAGGTGAGTGCAGTCGTGGAGAAGCTCGAGTCGCAGGAGGCGTTTGAGACGTTCCTCGATGTGCGTCGCGCACTCGGTGTGCACGTCATCCCGCTTGACGACCGTGCAGGCATCGCCGTGCAAGAAGCACTACGTAACCAGCACATCGTGTGTCTGATGAGCGATCGGGATATCCAGCGCAATGGGGCGGAAGTCGAGTTCTTCGGCGAGCGCACCACCGTGCCAGCCGGTCCAGCCTTCTTCTCACTGCGCACCGGTGCGCCGCTCATTGCTGCAGCCGTCTATTTCACGCGTCGTGTCGACGGTCATCACACGGTGGTGCGACCACCGATTCAGTTTTCGCGCACAGGGGGATTACGTGAGGATGTGCAGCGACTGTCTCAGTTGCTGGTGGGGGAGCTCGAGCAGTTGATCAAACGTGCGCCTGAGCAATGGCACTTGTTTTCGCCGAATTGGCCGAGTGACCCGGGCTACGACAAGTAGGAGTCGGGCCAGCCAGTCGAAGGAGCGCTCAGGCGTATGCCGCGAAGAGGTTGGCCACACCCTTGGCCTGGCCGCCATCGACTGCCGACATGACGGCGACCGGCATGACTCCGGTCGCCCACCAGGCGTCGATGCGCTCGCGCACGAGGGCGGGAGGTCCAGAAATCGTGCAGTCATCGAGCCAGTCGTCCGTCATCACTGCGGTGAGGGCGTCGCCCAATGTTTCGCGCGGCGAGGATGCCAACACCGACTCGAACGCGTCGACTTGTGTGGCATGGCCGACAGCCCGCCAGTAATTGCGGTAGTTGGGGAGCGATGCATACATCACCAGCGTCTTGCGGTTCACGGCACGCGCTGCCTCGATGTCGTCGCTAATCACCACGGGAATCATGTTCGCCATGAAAAATGACGCACGCTTCGGTGCAGGGATGCGGGCAATCTGGTTGGGGATGCCGCGTAGCGACGCATTGGCCCACAGAGCACCGTCACCAATCTCGACGGCAAGATCGAGCATCTTGTTGCGCAGCGTGGCCAGATAGATCGGTGGTAAGGCTCCGCTGAACTTTTCGTTGGCGCGCATCGCTGACACATAGTTACGAATATCGGCGAGCGGCTTGCCGGTGTTGACACCGAGTCGCTGGGTGACAGGGCCGTGTGAAACGCCGATACCAAATGCAAATCTTCCGCCAGACACTTCGTGGATATGAGCGGCGGTATTGCCTGCTTCGACGGGGTGCGCAAGATAAATCGGCTGAATTGATGTGAAGTACTGCAAGGTCTTGGTGCTGTGGGCCAGCGAGGTGCACAGTGGCATTGCTGCACCAAGGCTCGGGCATGCGACATGCGTAAAACCACGTTGCTCTGCTTCTGCAGCAAGTTGTAGCACACCGATGCGCCGCGTGGCTGATGCGACGAGGGAGATTGCTGGTGGTCGGTGTGTCGTATCTGGCATGGGATCCCTATCTCGATGGCGGTCTGCCTACCGTACCGTGAGGGATGTGGAGACGACCCCGTCCGCGCTGCGCCGTGAGGCCATGTTGCGCGTGGCGATGGTGAGCCCGTACAGCCTCACGATTCCTGGCGGTGTACAACATCAAGTGCTCGGACTCGCGCGCGAGATGCGTCGAATGGGTCACGAAGTACGCGTGCTCGGGCCGTGTGATGGTCCACCGCCTGAACCGTTCGTCACGCCGCTTGGCAACAGCCTGCCGACGGCGGCTAACGGTTCGACGGTGCCCCTTGCGCCGGATCCTTCTGCGGCGTTGCGCACGTTGCGAGCTCTGAACGACGAAGCGTTCGACATTTTGCACCTGCACGAACCGATGGCACCAGGCCCGACCGTCGCAGCCCTGATGTTGCGTATTGCCCCCATGGTCGGCACGTTTCATGCATCAGGTGAGGTGGCGTGGTACCGACGTGTGCGGAAGGGTCTTGAATGGCTCGGCACACATCTTGACCATCGCGTCGCAGTGTCGGAGTCCGCACGTGAGATGGCCAAACGCCACATCGGCGGCTCGTTTGAGATTCTCTTCAACGGAATTGACATCGACACGTATCGTCGCCCCGGCGTGATGCGCGAGTCGACGCCAACGATTTTCTTTTGCGGCAGGCACGAACCCCGTAAAGGTCTCGAGGTGTTGCTCGACGCTTTCTTGCTGCTGCCGGACAACTACCGCTTGTGGGTGGCGTCTGATGGTGCACGCATCGACGAGTTGCGCAAGCGATACAGCAGTGAACCGAGCGTGGCTGCTCGAATCAGTTGGCTCGGGCAAATCAGCGAGCCCGACAAGCTTGACCGTCTGGCGCGCTGCAGCGCGTTCTGTGCGCCGTCATTGGGTGGGGAATCATTCGGGCTGGTGCTGCTTGAGGCGATGGCTGCTCGCACGCCGGTGATTGCGAGTGACATTGATGGCTACCGAAATGTGGTGACCGATGATGTGAACGGCGTCTTGGTGCCCGCAGGCGATGCCGCCGCTTTGGCTCACGCACTGCGTGAAGTGACTAATGATGCCAACCTCACAGCTCGCCTCGTCGCTGGTGGCGATGTACGCGCAGAACAGATGTCGATGCGCAAACTTGCTGAGCGATACATCGAGATCTACCGCGACGTGTTGACGGCGGAAGCCGAAGAGCGCATCGTGGTGCAGCCGAGCGCGATGGTGCGGTACTTCGAAGATCGTCTCTTGCGCCGGCCGCGACTCGCAAAGTTTTCGCAGAGCGTGACCGAAACCATGAACGACACAGTGGCGGCGTTGCGCGATAAGTCGCAGCAGCTTCGCGAGCGTGTCGGCAGGAATCGCGCGGAAGAGGAGTAAGATTTTCGACCATGGATCCGCTGTGGATTGTGCTCATCGTCATCGCGTTGCTCGTGGTGTGGGTGGTCTTTTCCTACAACCGACTGGTCAGCCGTCGCAACGAAGTGGACAATGCCTGGGCGCAGATTGACGTGCAGCTGAAGCGCCGGTTGGACCTGATTCCAAATCTGGTGGAAACCGTCAAGGGCTACGCAGCCTTCGAAAAGAGCGCGCTTGAAGCGGTCATCGATGCTCGTGCAAAGTCAATGGCTGCGGCCCCGACTCCTGCCGCACAGGGGCAGGCCGACACCGGGCTGACTGGTGCGCTGCGACAGCTCTTTGCGTTGTCCGAGGCGTACCCCGACCTCAAAGCCAATACGAATTTCCTTTCGTTGCAAGAAGAGCTACAAAACACCGAAAGCCGCATTGCCTATGCGCGGCAGTTCTACAACGATGCAGTTGAGCGCTACAACAACACGACGCAGTCGTTCCCTGGTGTCATCTTCGCCAAGTCGTTTAACTTCGCCGATCGCGAATACTTCGAGGCCGAGGCGGCTGCTGCAAATCCGCCGTCGGTGAAATTCTGAACGACCTCATCGCGGCCAACAAGCGCCGCTCGTATGCGCTCATCGCCGGCTTCATCGCCGTGCTGGTGCTGGTTGGCATGGCGGTCGGTGCGCTCTACGGCAACGGCACGCTCGGCACGATTGTTGCCCTTGTCTTTTCTGGTGTGACTGCCGCGATTTCGTATTGGAAGTCGGATGCCATCGCGCTGCGGATGAGCCGTGCGGTGCCCGCCGACCCCGTCGCCTACAAGCGTCTGCACAATCTGGTGGAGGGCTTGTGCATCGCTGGTGGTTTGCCCAAGCCACGTGTGTACGTGATCAACGATCCAGCACCCAACGCGTTCGCCACCGGTCGAAACCCGAAGAACGCGGCGATTGCAGTGACGACCGGGCTTCTCGAAAAGATGAATCGAGTCGAGTTGGAGGGTGTCGTCGCCCACGAACTCTCACACATCAAGAATTACGACATCCTCGTCATGACGCTCGCAGTCACGCTCGTTGGTGCGGTGGCAATCCTCACCGATCTGGCGTTGCGCATGATGTGGTGGAACGGCGGTCGAGTGCACCGAGCAGGGGACCGAGGGGATCGCGGTAATCCGTTTGCGCTGTTCGGCATCGTGCTACTCATCGTGGCGCCGCTCCTGGCGCGCGCGATGCAGGCTGCGGTCAGTCGACGGCGCGAGACGTTGGCCGATGTTTCGGCAGTGCAGTTGACGCGGTATCCACCAGGGCTCATCTCGGCCCTGGAGAAGCTGCAGGCCGACAGCACCGTGACACATTCCGCTTCGATGGCCACGGCACATATGTGGATTGAGCAGCCGTTATCGGGGGTGAATGACACAGGTCGGCTCGGGTTTTTCCATAAACTCTTCAATACCCACCCCCCGCTGGCCGATCGCATCGCGCTTCTGCGGGAAATCTAAGCCAAAGGAGACCCCATGTCGAAGAAGGCTGCGAAGTCGCGTCAAACCCTGATTGCTGTCGGTTTGGCGGCCCTGCTGGTGCTTGCCGCATGCGGAGGCGGTTCGAGTGATTCAGCCGCTGATGACACGGTTGCCCCAACCACCACGCAAGAGCCGGCGCCGACGACCACCACAACAACGCTCCCGCCCATCCTTGCTCCGCTGACGGGTCTCCCTGTTGACGCCGAGATCACACGTCCGGCTCTCGCGGTCAAAATCGACAACCACCCCAAGGCCCGTCCGCAGTGGGGGTTGAACCAAGCAGACATCGTGTACGAAGAGAACGTCGAGATGCTCACCCGATTTGCGGCGGTGTATCACACCAGCGACAGCGATCCTGTCGGACCGATTCGCAGTGGCCGCAAGCAAGACATCGACTTGCTCGAGCCACTGAACAGGCCGCTCTTCGCTTGGAGCGGCGGTAATGCAGAAGTCACGAAGTTGATTCGTGAGTCGACGATGATCGACCTCAGCCACTCAGCTGCCGACGAGGCGGGCGGTTATCGCCGAGAGAGTTCACGTGTGGCGCCGCACAACTTGATTGCCGACACGAGCAAGCTCTGGACGTTGGCCCCTGAAGGTTCGACGCCGCCACCAGCTCAGTTCAAGTTCCGTGCTGCGGATGAGGCGATTCCTTCCACCGCACGCGAGACCGGTGGTGTGAAGCTCTCGATGGATGGTGTGCGAGTGCTGTGGGAATGGAGCACTGAATTCGGTCGATTCGTACGTTCGCAGGATGACAAGCCACACGTCGACGTCGATGACGTGCGCATCAGTGCGGCGAATGTTGTCGTGCTCTTCGTGCAGTACGGCAAGAGCGGCATCAGCCCGGTTGCCAAGACGAAGGGTTCTGGCGAGGCGTGGGTGCTCACCGCTGGCAAGTTGTTCCAGGGCACATGGGAGCGTCTCGAGGCCAGTGACCCCTTCACCCTGAAAGACACGGCAGGCAATGAGATCAAGTTGACTCCGGGCAACACCTGGGTGCAGCTCCCGCGCATCGGCAAGGGTGTTTCTTACCTGCCAGGTACACCGCCAGATTCATTCAAATATCCGTGATCTGGCGCAAGCGCCCGTGATCGTCCACGCTCAACGTTCATCGGCGTGCCAGATTGCTCGCGCTGCGCTGGTTTAGCTAGATGCTCAATCGGTAGCCTTTGAACACCATGGCAAAAGCGGAAAAAGCACCATCTGCAAAGACCACCGGATCCATGCGCGTGCAGCGCGGATTGGCAGAAATGCTGAAGGGCGGCGTGATCATGGACGTCGTCACGCCCGAGCAAGCCAAGATCGCCGAAGATGCTGGCGCTGTTGCGGTGATGGCGCTTGAGCGCGTGCCAGCCGACATCCGTCGCGACGGTGGAGTCGCACGTATGAGCGACCCCGAGATGATCGAGGGCATCAAGGCGGCGGTCTCGATTCCGGTGATGGCCAAAGCACGTATCGGGCACTTCGTCGAAGCCCAAGTGCTGGAGGCGCTTGGCGTCGACTTCATCGATGAAAGCGAAGTGCTCACACCCGCCGACGAAGCACACCACATCGACAAACTGAAGTTCACCGTGCCGTTCGTGTGCGGGGCCACCAACTTGGGCGAAGCATTGCGGCGCATCGCTGAGGGTGCTGCACTGATTCGTTCCAAAGGTGAAGCTGGCACCGGCAACATCGTCGAGGCGGTGCGCCACTTGCGCTCCATCATCGGCGACATCCGCAAGATCACCCAGGCGGATTCAGCGGAGTTGTTCGACTGGGCAAAGAAGCTTGCCGCGCCGCTTCCACTCGTGCAAGAGATCGCCGAAACGGGCTGGCTGCAAGTGCCGCTCTTTTGTGCGGGCGGTATCGCCACGCCTGCTGATGCGGCGCTCGCAATGCAACTCGGTGCCGAGTCGGTGTTCGTCGGGTCTGGCATCTTCAAGAGTGACGACCCCGCGCCGCGCGCCAAGGCAATCGTCGAAGCCACCACGCATTTCCGTGACCCACACATCATTGCCAAGGTGAGTCGCAAACTCGGTGCGCCGATGACCGGCATCGCGATGGACGAGATCAACCAGCGCTACGCCGAACGCGGCTGGTAGGAGCCCCGTTCGGGGACCACATGTCGGCGCGCACCCGCATCGGAGTGCTCGCTTTGCAAGGTGCATTCGCCGCTCACGAAGCGGCATTGACGCGTCTCGGCGCTGACGTTCGCGAAGTTCGGCTACCGGCCGACCTTGATGTATGCGATGCACTGGTGATGCCAGGTGGGGAGTCGACGACGATGTCGAAGTTGCTCGAGTCATCGGGGCTGTTCGATGCGATTACGAAACGTGTATCCGACGGCATGCCGATATTCGGCACCTGTGCGGGGATGATTCTTTTGGCCAAGCATGTCAGCGACGCTCGCTCCGATCAGCGCTCGTTCGCGGCGATCGACATCGACGTACGGCGCAATGCTTACGGAAGACAAGTGGACAGTTTTGAGACCGACATCTCTGTGCGGGGAATCAACGGTCCGTTTCATGCCGTCTTTATCCGTGCACCGCGCGTGACGCGAACCGGCGACGATGTGGAGGTGCTCGCCGAACACGACGGTGCTGCTGTGCTCGTACGCTCAAAGACCGTTATGGCGGCCTCGTTCCACCCCGAACTCGCCGACGATGATCGAGTGCATGGAATCTTTCTCGAGCTGGTCGCGAGTGCGACAGTGAGCGCGTCCGCGCAGGACGCACGGTAAGGAGACGACGATGTCTGGACACTCCAAATGGGCGACGATCAAACGCAAGAAGGCAGTCATCGACCAAAAACGTGGGAAGGCGTTCGCCAAACTGGCGCGACAGATTGATGTCGCGGCACGCCAAGGCGGGGGAGACCCGGCTTCCAACGCGGCGCTGCGCACGATCATTCAGAAGGCAAAAGCAGCCCAGATGACCAACGACGCCATCGACCGCGCAATCAAGCGCGCGACCGGTGAGGCCCAGGGCTCGAACTACGAGGCAATCACCTACGAGGCATATGCACCAGGCGGTGTGGCGCTCCTCATCGACATTCTGACCGACAACCGCAACAGAACGGCATCCGATGTGCGCGCGATCTTCAGCAAGTGTGGTGGCTCGATGGCCGCTCCGGGTGCCGTTGCGTGGCAGTTCTCGCGCAAGGGCGTGATCATGGTCGACCGCAGCACGAGCGAAGACGAACTGATGAACGCGGTGCTCGAGCATGGGGCCGACGACATGGCCGACGATGGCTCGGTGTGGCGCGTCACGTGCGACGCGACGCGAGTGTACGAAGTGAAGGCTGCGCTTGAGGCAGCAAAAATTCCGGTGCAGTCAGCCGAGAGCACGATGGTGTCGGCCCAGACGGTGCCGGTGACCGACCCGGCAGACGCAAAAGCCATCCTGAAGATCATGGACGAACTTGAAGAACACGACGACGTGCAAGACGTGTACTCCAACTTCGACATCTCCGAACAGCTGCTCGAAGCGGCCGCGTCATAGCTCGAAGCAGCCAAGTCATCGATTGCCGAGACTCCCTCGCTACGGTGGCGTCATGAGCATCGGCGTCGGAGACACTGCACCAGAGTTCACGCTGCCCGGTACGGGTGGTCGGTCGTATTCACTTTCCCAGTACCGCGGTTCGCCCGTGGTGCTTGTGTTTTATCCGGGTGACAACACGCCGGTGTGCACCAAACAGCTGTGCAGTTACAACGACGAGCTCTCGCAATTTGCGGGAGTCTCGGCCCAGGTGCTCGGCATCTCCGCGCAAGACGTGGCGAGCCACGAGAAGTTCGCGTCCAAGCATGGGTTCAAGTTCCCGCTGCTCGCCGACACCGATAAAGCAGTGCACCGCGCTTACGGTGTGCTCGGCCTCATGGACATGCCACGGCGGAGCGTGTTCGTCGTCGACGCTTCAGGCATCGTGCGCTACGCCCATCGTGCCTTCGTCGGGGTGACCTACCGTCCGGTCAGTGAATTGATGGACGCGCTCACCTCTCTGCGCTAGCATCAAACACATGTTCGCCCCTCGCCAAGGGCCCCAAACACGCGTCTCAGCGGTGTCGCGCGGCTCCGTCGCGGCGGCGGCACCCGTGGTGCTGGGCATCGATCCGGGTCTCACTCGTTGCGGCTACGCCATTGTGCGCGAAGGCACGCCACCGGAGCTGATGTCGCTCGGGGTGTTGGCGACCCCGGCAAGCGACGAATTGCCGATGCGTTTGGCGCACTTGCAGCGTGATCTTGAAGCCTTGTTCGATGAGTTTTCCCCAGCCGCGGTCGCCGTCGAGCGGGTGTTCTTCCAACACAACACCCGCACGGCGATGAGCGTCGGACAAGCGAGTGGCATCGTGTTGGCTCTCGCCGCTGCACGCGGCTGTGAGGTCGCGCAATATACGCCCACTCAAGTGAAGAACACCGTCGCAGGGTGGGGAAGTGCCGATAAGTCGGCGGTCGCCCGCATGGTGCAGATGCGTTTCGGCTTGCAAACGGTGCCCAAGCCAGCCGATGCGGCAGACGCGGCGGCGCTGGCGTTGTGTCACATCGCAGCCCAGCCGTTCGCACGCAGCGTGGCGCGTACGAGAGGCGTCTCATGATCGGCTCGTTGCGTGGTCGCGTGCTCGAGCGCCTCAGCGATTCAACGGTGCTCGTCGAGACGGCTGGTGTCGGTTACGTCGTGAACGTAACACCGCGCACCCTCGCTGAACTCGAACCAACGACCGATGCGTTCTTGCATATCCATCACCATGTTCGCGAAGATGCCGAGACGTTGTTCGGATTTCTCGACCGTGACGAGCGGCGGATTTTCGGGCAGTTGATAGAGACCACCGGTATCGGACCTGTGCTGGCGATGGCAATTCTCGCCACGCATTCGCCGCGCATTCTGGTCGACCTCGTCGTCTCTGGCGACGTCGCTGGGCTCACCGCGGTGCCTGGTGTAGGCAAGAAGACCGCGGAACGTCTGTTGCTCGAACTCAAAGACCGTCTCAACCTGCCGGTGATTGATGAGCCGCGTCTAGTTGGCGACCGTGCGGCCGGCGGCGTCAGCGATGTGCGAGATGCTCTCGCTGGTCTTGGCTACGACGAAAGCGAAATTCGCTCGGTGCTCCGTGAGATCGCCATCACCAACGATGCGGCGGCGATGTTGCGCGAAGCGCTGAGCTTGCTCG
>Ga0208084_1000125_pt1 | contig 19969 bp, 19 predicted proteins | sample LakMenEpi14Sep09_FD_150698 | JGI IMG/M metagenome (GOLD analysis project Ga0208084, IMG submission 150698) | Freshwater microbial communities from Lake Mendota, WI - 14SEP2009 deep hole epilimnion (SPAdes) | ecosystem: Environmental > Aquatic > Freshwater > Lentic | place: Lake Mendota, Madison... | reverse complement strand
GCCTCGTGCAGCGAGCCGCTCGTCCACCTGGAGGCTGATCCGCTGGGCGGGCCTGGCCACGGCGCATCCAAAACTATTTCATTGCCAACCTATCGACTCTTCACCTGGTCCGGCCCCGGGGTGCTGAGCTAAAGAGACGGAGACCGCACCGAGGGCGTTGACCTCCCCGCCGCAGCCCGCCAGCACCCCTGCCACCCCGTCCCGCGGCGATCAGCTGTGGCGCCGTCTCTGGCCCATGGCCGCCGCGGCCGTTGGTGGAGGAGTGGTGCTGGAAGGGCTCGGCCAGGTGCTGCATGTGCCCGTGCTGGCAGCCTCCACCGCCACCGCGGGCCTGCTGCTGCTCAGGGGCTGGTCCAGGACGGGCGGCCGCTCCAGCGGCCTGGGGGCCACCAGCAGCGCGGGCTGGCTGCAGCGGCTGGAGCGCCTGCAGCAGCAGTTTGAGCAGCTCGATCCGGATGGGGCCGCCAGCAGCCGGCGCTGCGTCGAGTTGGAGCAGCTGCGGGCCCAGCTGGAGCGTCCCGGACTGCATCTGGGCCTGGTGGGTGCCTGTCCGGAGGAGCCCTCCTGGCGCGCCCAGGTGGCGGCCAGCCTGCGCGGGCCTGCCGCCCTCAGCCTGCACTGGAGTCGCCCCCTGCCGCCGGCGACGCAGCAATGGAGCTGGCCGGAGCCCTTCGCCAGCTGCGACATCCTTCTCTATGGGCTGAAGCCACCCCTGCTGGCGGCCGACCTGCGCTGGATCCAGGCGGTGCCCGCCGGCCAGCCCCTCGTGTTGCTGGTGGAGGTGCCCAGCCAGGAGTCCGGGGCCGCCGTGGCCGCCGAGTTGCGGGCCCAGCTGCCCACGGCCCACCCCGTGGAGCTGGTGTGCTGGCACGACGTGGCCGCCCTGGGCTCCCAGCTGTCTGGCCTGGGGGCGCGCTGGGCGGGGGAGGCCGCTAACCTGCGCAGCCAGCGGCAGCAGCGCTGCCTGGCGGCCCTGCACAGTCGCTGGCAGGGACAGCTGGAGGGGCTGCGCAGGGGCCGGTTCCAGCAGTTGCAGCAGCGCACCCAGTGGCTCGTGGCCGCCGGGGTGGTGGCTGCACCCCTGCCCAGCCTGGATCTGCTGGTGCTGGCGGTGGCCAATGGCTTGATGGTGAAGGAGATGGCCCGGCTCTGGGACTGCCCCTGGGGCGCCGAACAGCTGCAGGCCACGGCGGTGGAACTGGCCCGGGCCGCCCTCACCCTGGGGGTGGTGGAGTGGAGCAGTCAGGCCCTGGCCGGGGTGGTGAAGTGGCACGGCCCCACCTGGCTGCTGGGCAGCGCGGTGCAGGCCCTCAGTGCCGCCTATCTCACCCGGGTGGTGGGCCGCGCCCTGGCCGATACCCTGGCCCGCTCGGTGGGCGTGGCCGACCCCGACCTGGAGCGCATCCGGCGGGAGGCACCCCTGCTGGTGGCGCAGGCGGCGGAGGCGGAGAAGCTGGATTGGCCGGCGTTTCTGCGCCAGGGCCGCCAGTGGTTGGCCGAGCAGGCCCGGGCCAGCCAGCCAGGCCCCCTCAAGGCAGTTTGAACGTGTGTAACGCAGTTGCTTGAAGCGGTGTAACGCAACTGGGCGATTGATTGCGTCCCCTGGTGATCAGCGGGGGCGTGATTAGCTTTTATTGACCACAGCCCTGCTGGCTGTGGCTGTTCTCATCGTCTTTCCACCTCATTTCTGCACTGAGGTCTGTGCCATGACCACTGCCATCCGCAGCGGCACGAGCAGCAACTGGCAGAACTTCTGCCAGTGGGTCACCTCCACCAACAACCGCCTCTATGTGGGCTGGTTCGGGGTGTTGATGATCCCCTGCCTGCTGGCCGCCACGATCTGCTTCATCATTGCCTTCATCGCCGCCCCGCCGGTCGACATCGACGGCATCCGCGAACCGGTTGCCGGTTCCTTCATCTACGGCAACAACATCATCTCCGGTGCTGTTGTGCCCTCCAGCAACGCCATCGGCCTGCACTTCTATCCGATCTGGGAAGCGGCCTCCCTGGATGAGTGGCTCTACAACGGCGGCCCTTATCAATTGGTGGTGTTCCACTTCCTGATTGGCATCTCCGCCTACATGGGCCGCCAGTGGGAGCTCAGCTACCGCCTGGGCATGCGCCCCTGGATCTGCGTGGCCTACAGCGCGCCGCTCTCGGCCGCCTTCGCCGTGTTCCTGATCTACCCCTTCGGCCAGGGCTCCTTCTCCGACGGCATGCCCCTCGGCATCAGCGGCACCTTCAACTTCATGCTGGTGTTCCAGGCTGAGCACAACATACTGATGCACCCCTTCCACATGCTGGGGGTGGCCGGCGTGTTCGGCGGCAGCCTGTTCTCCGCCATGCACGGTTCGCTCGTCACCTCCAGCCTTGTGCGGGAGACCACCGAAACTGAGAGCCAGAACTATGGCTACAAGTTCGGCCAGGAGGAAGAGACCTACAACATCGTGGCTGCCCACGGTTACTTCGGTCGCCTGATCTTCCAGTATGCCAGCTTCAACAACAGCCGCAGCCTGCACTTCTTCCTGGGTGCCTGGCCGGTGGTGGGGATCTGGTTCACCTCCATGGGCATCAGCACCATGGCCTTCAACCTGAACGGCTTCAACTTCAACCAGTCGATCCTGGACGCCCAGGGCCGGGTGCTGCCCACCTGGGCCGACGTGCTCAACCGCGCCAATCTGGGCATGGAAGTGATGCACGAGCGCAACGCCCACAACTTCCCGCTGGATCTGGCCAGCACCAGCGCCGTGCCCGTGGCGCTCACGGCCCCGGCCATCGTCTGAGCTCTCAGGTTAACGGCCCTGCGGCTCCTGGTTCACGTCATTCCGCACACCCCGCACCACATCCTCCCTGCCTGCAGGGGGGAATCCGGCGGGGTTTTTCATGGGGGCCGAGGAGTGGGGCCGAGGAGTGGGGCCGAGGAGTGGGGCCGCCTGCGATCATCAGGCCAGTGCGTGCGTTGATCGGGGGTCCACCTGTGCCAGTGCCGGATTCCCAGGTTCTGGATTCGCGGGTTGTCTTCGCCTTCCTGCTCACCGTGGCGGCCGGACTCTCCACCGGCCTGGGCAGCGTGCTTGGCCTGTTCAACCGGGGGTTCAGTCCCCGCGTGCTCAGCATCGCCCTCAGCTTCTCGGCGGGGGTGATGCTCTATGTGTCGTTCGTGGAGATCCTGCCCAAGGCCCGGGACATCCTCAGCGGCCCGCTGGGCAACCAGCCCGGCCATGCCCTGGCAGTGCTGGCCCTGTTTGCCGGCATGGGAGCCATCGCCCTGATCGACCGCCTGCTGCCCCTGCCCGAGCCGGCCCTCTCCCCGGCCCTGCAGGCCAGCCGGGACCGCGACCCACAGTCGAAGGCCAACCTGCTGCGCACCGGCCTGTTCTCGGCGCTGGCGATCGCCATCCACAACTTTCCCGAGGGGCTGCTCACCTTTCTGGGGGCCCTCTCCAGCCCGCGCCTGGGGATCGGCATCGCCATCGCCATCGCCATCCACAACATTCCCGAGGGGCTGGCGGTGTCGGCGCCGATCTACTACGCCACCGGCAGCCGGCGGCAGGCCTTCTGGATTTCCATGGCCTCCGGCATGGCCGAACCCCTGGGGGCCCTGGTGGGCTATCTGTTTCTGCGGTCCGTGCTCACCGACACCCTGCTGGGCCTGGTGTTCGCCAGCGTGGCCGGCGTGATGATCTACATCTGCTTCGATGAACTCCTTCCCACGGCCCAGCGCCTGGCGTCCCACCACCATCTGATGATCGGCGGTGTGCTGGCCGGCATGGCCGTGATGAGCATCAGTCTGGTGCTCCTGGGCTGAGTCCCGGCAACTTTTTCCTGGATTTTGCGTGGTGTCCTCCGGCCTGTCCTCGCTCACTGCCTCCAAGGCCGGTGATGCCAGCGAGCAGCGCTGGCCCTGGTGGCCGCTGCTGCCTCTCTATCCCTACGGACGGCGGCGCACCCTGGTGCGCGAACTGATCCCCGGCCAGGTGTGGGCCTTTGAGCAGCTGCAGGGGATCTTCTACGTGGCGGTGCCGATCCGGATGACGGTGCTGCGCCTGCGCCAGGGCCTGCTGCTCTACGCCCCGCTGCCAGTCACCGCGGAGTTGCTGGCGGCTCTCCGGGAGCTGGAGCGCCACCATGGCCCCGTGGTTACGATCGTGTTGCCCACCGCCTCGGGCCTGGAGCACAAGTTGCCCACCCCAGCCCTGGCTCGGGCCTTCCCCAATGCCGCGGTGTGGGTGGCTCCCGGCCAGTGGAGCTTCCCTCTCTCGCTGCCCCCGAGTTGGCTGGGATTCCCACCCAGCCGCACCAGGGTTCTGTTTGAGCAGGGATTGCCCCATGGCGATGAACTCGACTGGTGCGGCCTGGGCCCCCTCGATCTCGGCCTCGGCACCTTCATGGAGGTGGCCTGTCTGCACCGGGCCACGGGCAGCCTGCTGCTCACCGATGCCCTGGTGGCCATCGGCGCCGATCCGCCCGCTGTGTTTGACGCTGATCCCACACCCCTGCTGTTCCATGCCCGCGACCGGGGGGACCAGCCCCTGGAGGACACGCCGGAGCAGCGTCGCCGTGGCTGGCAGCGGCTGGTGCTGTTCGCCTCCTATCTGCGGCCGGCACCTCTGGAGGTGCCGGGCTGGGGGGAGGTGCTTGCCCTGGCGATGGCCCCTGGCCTGCGCCACCCGCGCTTCTACTTCGGGCTCTACCCCTTCCGCTGGCAACCGCACTGGCAGGAGGCGTTCCGCGAGCTGGTACCGGGAGACCAGCCCAGGCTGCAGGTGGCGCCGGTGCTGGAGCGGCTGGTGTTTCCCCGCTGTCGTGGGGCCCTGGTGGAGTGGATCGGCCGCCTGGCCCAGCTCCCCGATCTGCGTTGGCTGATCTCCGCCCACTACGAGGCACCGGTGGCCTGTGACGCCGCTCGCCTTGCCGATCTGGCCAGGGAGCTGGTCACGCGCCCCTGGGCACCGGAGCAGGACAGCTGGGCCACCCTGGCCCGCATCGATCACACCCTGCTGAAACTGGGTCTGGTGCCCCGCTCACCCCAGAGCTGAGCCGCTCAGAGCCGCAGGGGACCCGGATCGGCGTCGTAGTCGTCGGTGCCGCCGCTGGCGATCAGGCTGGCCTCCAGTTCCATGCGCTGTTCCATCTGGCGCAGGAAGTAGCCCGTCATCATCGCCGAGGCCAGCAGGCTGGCCAGGTTCTCGCGGTTGGTCTGCACCTTCACCTCAAAGTGCTCACCGGGCAGCATGCCCAGCAGACCCTGCACGTTATGGCGAATGATGTCCTGAATCTCACCGCTGGCCGAGCGGGCCACCCGTTGCAGCACGTCCGGGGACTGCTCCTGGAGGTACTGGATCAGGGCGTTGCCGCTGATCGACTCGTTGTCGCTCGTCAGGAACTCCGGGTTGAACATGCCTCGGTGTGCTCTGCGTCACTTGTGCACCCTAGTCGAGTTACTCTGCACTCCCCGTTGCTTCCTGCGTGGGGGAGAACCGAATCGGCCCGAACCGGTTGAGGGGCCAGTAGCGCAGCACTGCTGTGCCGATCAGTTCCCCCTCCGGCAGGGTGCCCCAGAGGTGCGAGTCGAGGCTGGCATTGCGGTTGTCTCCCAGCACCAGCAGCTCGCCGGGGGGCACGGTGAGCTCGGGCAGGTCGTAGTCCATCGGTTCGGCCTTCCAGTCGGGCTGCACCACCTGGCCATTGCGCCAGAGCTGGCCGTCGCGCACGGCGATGTGATCGCCTGGCAGCCCCACCAGCCGCTTGATCAGGGCCGTCTCGGCGGCATAGCCCGCCGCCTGCAGCTGCGGCGGCGGGTGGAACACCACCACCGTGCCGGTGGGCAGGTGCCGGTGCAGGCGCACCCGCAGCTTCTCCACCAGCACCCGGTCCTCCAACTGCAGAGTGGGCAGCATCGAGCCCGAGGGAATCCAGCGGGGTTCGATCACGGCCCAGCGCAGCGCCAGGGCCACCAGCACCCAGAGCAGCAGGCTGCGCAGCTGGCGCATCAGGCCCGCCGTCGGCTTCGGGGTCGCGGTCAAGGGCGCAGGAGGATGGACAAACCATCTTGCAGCTCTCCGGTTTGCCGTTGGTTCCATCACCGGCCCCATCCACACCAGCCCCCAACGATCCAGCCCCCAACGATCCGGCAACCCCCGATCCCGCTCTGGCCGGTCGCAACCTGGAGGCGGCCCTCAGCCTGCTGGCGGCCCTGGGCGCCGGCGGCGTGGCGCACTGGGTGCTCTGTCCCGGCAGCCGCTCCGGCCCCCTGGCCAGCGCCGTGGGGCTGCTGGTGGCTGCGGGCCGGGGTTGCCTGCACACCGCCATCGATGAGCGCTCGGCGGCCTTCTTCGCCCTCGGCCTGGCGATGGCCAGTGGCGAGCCGGCCGCCGTGATCACCACCTCCGGCACGGCGGTGGCCAACCTGCTGCCGGCGGCGGTGGAGGCTGACCACGGCGGTGTGCCCCTGCTGCTGCTCACCGCCGACCGGCCAGAGCGGCTGAAGGGCTGCGGGGCCAACCAGACGGTGAACCAGGAGTGTTTTCTCGCCCCCGCAGCCCGCTGGCTGGGCCAGGGGGACGGCCTGGGCCTGGCGGCTATGGAGCCGGACGCCCTGAGGGCCCTGGCCAATGCGGCCCTCGCTTGTAGCAGGGGCGCCCGGGGCCAGGCCCCGGGGCCGGTGCATCTCAACCTGCCCTTCGACGAGCCGCTCCATGCCGCTGGCTCCGTGGTGCACCAGGGCATTGCGATCCCGCCCCACCAGCCCCCCCCGGCCCGCGCCGTGGATCAACCCGCAGACCCCCAGCGGCAGGGGGCAGCGGGCCTGGATCCTGACCGGCCCGGGCTGGTGGTGGCCGGCCCCTGGCGGGGCCACCCCAGTGCCTGGCCGGCCTTCGTGGCGGCGCTGCAGCGCTGGCAGCGGCGCACGGGCTGGCCCGTGCTGGCTGATGGCCTCAGCGGGCTGCGCGGCTGCGCGGGCCTGCAGCTGGCGGGCGCCTACGACCTGGTGGGTGCCGCGTTGCCCCCATCCCTGGCCGCCGGACTGCCCGACCTGCAGGTGCTGCGACTGGGGCCGTTGCCGGCCAGCCGGCGCCTGCAGAGCCTGCTGGAGGCCTGTGGCGGACCCCAGCTGCTGGTGAGCGAGGGCGACCCCCGCCCCCTCGACCCCCTGGGCCGCTGCCTTAGCCACAGCCCCGCCGGCCTGGCCGGCTGGCTCGGCCAGTTGGCGCCCGAGTACCTCGCGGGTTCCCCCTCCAAGGCCTGCCAGCGCTACGCGGGACAGTGGGGGGATCTGGAGGAGCGCCTGCAGGCCCTCCTGGATCAGCAGCTGCTGGCAGCTCCGGCGGCCGAGAGGACGCCCTGGGGCGAACCGCCCCTGTCCCGCCGTCTGGGGCGCCTGCTGCCGAAGGGGGTGCCGCTGATGCTGGCCAACAGCTCGCCGGTGCGCGACTGGGAGACGTTCAGCGACAGCCGGGGCCCGGCCCGGCCGGTGCTGGGCTGCCGCGGGGCATCGGGGATCGATGGCACCCTCTCAACCGCCTGTGGTGTGGCAGAGGCGGCCGGCCAGGCGGTGCTGCTCAGCGGTGATCTGGCCCTGTTGCACGACAGCAACGGCTGGTTGTGGCGCCAGCAGCTCGGCGGTCGCCTGCTGGTGGTGCTGATCGACAACGGCGGCGGCGGCATCTTCGAGCAGCTGCCGATCCGGCCCCAGGTCCAGGGGCCGCCGGACTCCGCATCCCCCCATGATTCGGGCCTGCTCGACTTCGAGCGCTTGTATGCCATGCCCCAGGCGGTGGATCAGGCCGCCCTGGCCGCCGCCCATGGCGTACCCAGCCGGACGGTGGACAGCTGGGCCGCCCTGGAGGCCGGTGTGGCCTGGGGGCTGGAGCAGCCCCTGGCCCTGCTGCTGCTGCGCACCGACCGCCGGGCCGACGCGGCCTGGCGCCAGGCCCTGCGCAGAATGGCGTGCTCCCTGGCCGATTCGCCATGAGCGTTGCCTGGCAGCCCGCCGGCTCCTACGAGGACATCCGCCTGGAGCTGAGCGACGAGGGCATCGCCCGGATCACGATCAACCGGCCCCACAAACGCAACGCCTTCCGGCCCCGCACCGTGGCTGAACTCTGCGATGCCTTTGCCCGGGTGCGCGACAACCCCCGTATCGGCGTGGTGCTGTTCACCGGCGCCGGGCCGGCGGCCGATGGCGGCTGGGCCTTCTGCGCCGGCGGTGACCAGAGCGTGCGTGGCGACGGCGGCTATGTGGACGAGGACGGCCTGCCCCGCCTCAACGTGCTCGACCTGCAGCGGCTGATCCGCAGCCTGCCCAAGGTGGTGATCGCCCTGGTGGCGGGCTATGCGATCGGCGGCGGCCAGGTGCTGCATCTACTCTGCGATCTCTCCCTGGCGGCCGACAACGCCCGCTTCGGGCAGACCGGCCCACGGGTGGGCAGCTTCGATGGCGGCTTCGGCGCCGGCTACCTGGCCCGGGTGGTGGGCCAGCGCAAGGCCCGGGAGATCTGGTTTCTCTGCCGCCAGTACGGGGCGGAGGAGGCCCTGGCCATGGGGCTGGTGAATGCGGTGGTCCCGCTGGAGCAGCTGCAGGATGAAGGGGTGCGCTGGGCCCGGGAGGTGCTCCAGCACAGCCCCACGGCGATCCGCTGCCTGAAGGCGGCCTTCAACGCCGAAACCGATGGCCTGGCGGGGATCCAGGAACTGGCGGGCCAGGCCACCCATCTCTTCTACCGGACGGCCGAGGGCCAGGAGGGCCGCAATGCCTTTTTGGAGAAGCGCCCGCCGGACTTCTCCGCCGAGCCCTGGCTACCGTGAGGTCTCGATGTGTTGCTTGGCCGTTCCGGCGGATGGTTCCCTCCAGGAGGCTTCCGGTGCTGTTGGGTGGGCTGGTTGCTGGACTGGCGGCGGCCCTGGTGTCCCCTGGTCCAGGCTTTGCCGCACTTACCACAGCTGCACTCACCACAACTGAGGATTCAGCTCCCCATCCTCAGGCCGCTGCCCTCGGCGAGGTGCTCAGCGTGCGTGCCCCATTCCGCTCCGATCAAGCCGCCCCTGAGCCGGTGGCTGTGTTGCAGGAGCAGGTGCCGGCCCAGCGGGAGCTGGTGCTCGACCGCCGCCGCCGGCTGCTACGAGTGCTGGAGAACGGCCAGGAGCTGCGCAGCTTCCCGGTGGCCGTCGGCCGACCCGGCTGGGAGACGCCGGTAGGGCGCTTTGCCGTGATCGAGCGGGTGGCCGACCCCAGCTGGGAACACCCCGCCACCGGCGAGACGGTGCCGCCGGGGCCGGCCAACCCCCTGGGCAGCCGCTGGATCGGCTTCCACCGCGACTGCCTGGGCCGCTCCGGCTTCAACGGCCGGGAGCACCTGGTGGTGGAGGGCTGTGTGAGTTCCGGCTTCCATGGCACTCCCAACCGTGACAGCGTCGGCCAGGCCGTATCCCACGGCTGTGTGCGCCTGTTCGATGAGCACGTGCAGGAGCTGTTCGAGCTGGTGCGGCTGGGCACTCCCGTCACCGTTCTGCCCTGAAGCCGGCGGGAACGGGAGGAGACCACCCTTACAGTTGCGCCCACCTGATGAGTGGTGGGATGCGCATCCTGTTCGCAGCGGCTGAATGCGCCCCCCTGGTGAAGGTGGGCGGCATGGGCGATGTGGTGGGGTCCCTGCCCCCCGCCCTGGCCCGGCTCGGCCATGATGTGCGCGTGATCCTGCCGGGCTACGGCCGGCTCTGGTCACGGCTGTCGATCCCCTCGGAACCGGTGTGGCGGGGCCACACGATGGGCAACGACTTTGCGGTGTTTGAAGCCACCCATCCCACCACCGGTCTGCCCCTGTACCTGGTGGGCCATCCCGTGTTCGACGCCGAGCGGATCTACGGCGGCGACGACGAGGACTGGCGCTTCACCTTCTTCGCCAGTGCCACCGCTGAGTTCTGCTGGCACCACTGGAAGCCCCAGGTGCTGCACTGCCACGACTGGCACACCGGCATGTTGCCGGTGTGGATGCACCAGGACCCGGAGATCAGCACCGTGTTCACCATTCACAACCTTAAGTACCAGGGCCCCTGGCGCTGGAAGCTCGACCGCATCACCTGGTGCCCCTGGTACATGCAGGGGGACCACACGATGGCGGCGGCCCTGCTCTATGCCGATCGGGTGAATGCGGTGTCGCCCACCTATGCCCAGGAGATCCGCACCGCCGAATACGGCGAGAAGCTGGAGGGGCTGCTCAATTTCATCAGCGGCAAGCTGCGCGGCATCCTCAACGGCATCGATGTGGATGACTGGAATCCGGCCAGCGATGCCGCCCTGCCCGCCCGGTTCACGGCCGAGGACCTGGCTCCGCGGGCGCAGAACAAGCGCCAGCTGCAGGAGCGTTTCGGGCTGACGGTGAACCCCCGAAGCTATCTGATGGGCATGGTGAGCCGGCTGGTGGACCAGAAGGGGGTGGATCTGCTGCTGCAGGTGGCCGACCGCGTGTTGGCCTATACCGACAGCCAGATCGTGGTGCTGGGCACCGGCGACCGGGCCTATGAGGCCGGCCTCTGGCAGATGGCCGCTCACCATCCCGGCCGTTTCGCCGTGTTCCTCACCTACGACGATGCCCTCTCCCGGCTGATCTATGGGGGCAGTGACGCCTTCCTGATGCCCAGCCGCTTCGAACCTTGCGGCATCAGTCAGATGCTGGCGATGCGCTATGGCTCAATCCCGGTGGCGCGCATGGTGGGCGGCCTGGTGGACACGGTGCCCCCCAATGATCCGGCCGCCGGGCGGGGCACTGGCTACGGCTTTGACCGCTACGAGCCAATCGACTTCTACACCGCGATCGTGCGCTCCTGGGAGGCCTACCGCAATCCCACGGCCTGGGCCGAGCTGCAGAAGCGGGCGATGGCGGTGGACTTCAGCTGGGAGCGTTCGGCGCTGGAATACGACGCCATGTACCGCGATGTGTGCGGCGTGAAGGAGCCCACGCCGGAGGCGGCGGCGGTGGAGCAGTTCTCCCAAGGCCAGGATGCCGACCCCAGCCGCCGGGGGCTGGCGGGGCTGCTCAAGCGGCGCTGATCGTCCCTGGTGGCTGAGCTGCGGGATCGGCCGGACGGCGAGGATCTTCCCGCCCCGTACGTGAATCCCTGGGGCCTGTTGCGCCGTGACCTGCTTGCGGTGCTGGCCTCCATGCGGCTGGGGATGTGGCAGCTGTGGCGGCGCAACCGCCAGGGTGATCTGCCCCGGCCGGCGTTCTGGCCCCAGGCGCTGGCGGCCTGGTTCTGGCCGTTGCTGCTGGCCTTGCTGCTCAGCCTGCTGGTGGCGGCCGGTTGGGGGCTGGGGAGCCTGGGCAGTCCATCCCCAGGTGAGAGGGTCCATGAGGCTCCCACCGCCGAGGTGTCCTCGGCTGTTGAGCGCCCCGTTGATGGACCGCTCGCTGAGCAATCCCCGGCGGAGCACCCCTTGATTGAGCAGCCATCGGCGGAGCAGCCCATCGCTGAGCCCCCATCCGCTGAGGAATACCCGGCTGAAGAACCCCCAGAGAACGCTGAACTCCCTGAGCCCGACCCCCTGCTGGAGGCCTTCGCCAACGAGCCGGGGGCCGGGCTGCTGGGGGCGGCGCGCCTGCGGGAACCGGATGGGGATCTGGAGCTGGTGCTGGATCCGACTGGCTGGCAGGCGCTGCCGGCGGCCGAGCGCCAGGAGCTGGCGGAGCAGTGGCAGCTGCGGGCTGAATCCCTGGGCGCGGGGCGCCTGTGGCTGCTGGATTCCCAGGGAACGCCGCTGGCGCGCAGCGCCCGGGTGGGCTCAGGCATGATCCTGCTCGCTCCTCCGTCGCCTGCGCATGCCCTTTGATCTCGCCTGCCTGCAGCAGCTCTGGGGTTGGCCCCTGGTGGGGGATGCCAGCGAGAGCCCCTCGCCGCAGCTGAGCGCGATCAGCACCGATAGCCGTTCACTGGCGCCCGGCAGTCTGTTCGTGCCGCTGGTGGGCGAGCGCTTTGACGGCCACCGCTTTCTGGCCGATGCCGTGGTGGCCGGCTGTCGGGCGCTGCTGCTGCAGACCGATGGCCTGGACCCCGCCGCCCTGGAGAGCCTCTCCCAGCAGGCTGCTGGGCAGGGCTGTGCGATCTGGGTGGTGGACGACACCCTGCTGGCCTACCAGCAGCTGGCGCAGCGGTGGCGGCGGCAGCTGGGGCTGCCGGTGGTGGCGGTGACGGGTTCGGCGGGCAAGACCACCACCCGCGAGCTGGTGCGCGCCGCCCTGGGATCCCTGGGCCCGGTGCTGGCTTCGAGTGGCAATGAGAACAACGACGTGGGCGTGCCCCTCACCCTGCTCAAGGCCACCCCGGAGCATCGCGCCCTGGTGATCGAGATGGGCATGCGCGGGCTGGGAGAGATCGAGCGGCTGAGCGTCTGCGCTGAGCCGGACGTGGCGGTGATCACCAACATCGGCACCGCCCACATCGGCCGCCTGGGCAGCCGCGAGGCCATAGGCCGGGCCAAGTGTGAGATCACCACCGCTCTCAAGGGGGATGGCCTGCTGGTGATCCCGGGCGGCGATCCCCTGCTGGAGGCGGCGGTGGCCGCGGTGTGGCAGGGGCGCGTCTGCCGCATCGCCCTGCATGGCGAGCCGGGCCAGGAGCAGGCCGATCTGGTGGGCCGCTACGACGGCGCGGCCAGCGTGCTGGAGCTGGAGGGCGAGCGGCTGCAGCTGCCCCTCGCTGGACGCCACAACGCCCGCAACCTGCTGCTGGCTGTCGCCGTGGCGCGGGAGCTGGGGGTGGCGCTGGCGGCGCTGCAGGAGCTTGAGGTGGCCGGATCGGAGGGCCGCAACCGGCGGTTGCATCTGGGTGGGCTCACGGTGCTGGATGAGACCTACAACGCCTCGCCGGAGGCGGTGCTGGCGGCCCTGGACCTGCTGGCCAGTCAGGACGGCCGGCGCTTCGCCGTGCTGGGCACGATGCTGGAGCTGGGCGAGCAGAGCGAGGCGCTGCACCGCCAAGTGGCCGAACGGGCACGCCAGCGGGGGCTCGATGGCCTGGTGGTTGTGGCCTCTGGAGCCGAGGCGGCGGCGATGGCCGAGGCGGCAGCCGGCCTGCCCTGCCTGGCGGTGGTGGAGAGCCCCGAGCAGGCGGCTGGCCCACTGGCCGAGTGGCTGGCCCCCGGCGACGTGCTGTTGCTCAAGGCCAGCCGCGGCGTGGCTCTTGAGCGCTTGCTGCCGCTGCTCGAGGGGTTGCTCTAGGCCGGGCCCCGCCAGTCCTCGCGCACCAGCTGGCGGGCGCGGCCCAGTGCCAGGGCGCCGCTGGGCACATCCTTGGTGAGGGTGGAGCCGGCCCCTACGGTCACGTTTTCGCCGATGGTGATCGGCGCCACCAGCACCGAGTTGGCGCCCGTTTTGCTGCCGGCGCCGATCACGGTGCGGTGCTTGTTGACGCCGTCGTAGTTGGCGGTGATCGTGCCGGCGCCCACGTTCACGTTTTCTCCCAGGTCGGCGTCGCCGATGTAGCTGAGGTGGTTCACCTTGCAGCCCGGAGCCAGGGTGCTCTTCTTCACCTCCACGAAGTTGCCCACCCGGCAGCCCTCGCCCAGCTGGGCGGCGGGACGCAGGTGGGCATAGGGACCGATGGCGCAGTCGGCCGCCACCGCCGCCTCCCGCACCACAGACTGCACGATCTCCACCCGCTCGCCGATCTGCGCCTGCTCGATCAGGCAGCCCGGGCCGATACGGCAGCCCTCGCCGATGGTCACGGCACCGCGGAAGTGGCACTGGGGCTCCACCACCACGTCGCGGCCGAAGCGGGTTCCGTCGCTGAGGGTGCAGCTGGCCGGATCGGTGAAGGTCACCCCCTCTCGCATCCAGTGCTCCCGCAGCCGCTGCTGCAGCACCCCTTCGCACTGGGCCAGCTGCAGGCGGTCGTTGATGCCGTTGATCTCTTCGGCATCGGCCACCTCCAGGTGCATGGCAGGACTGAGCATGGCCACAGTGTCGGTGAGGTAGAGCTCGCCCTGGTCGTTGTTGCTGTTGAGCTGGGGCAGCACCTCGGCCAGCCGCGGCCAGTTGAAGCAGTAGATGCCGGCGTTGATGAGGTTGTTGGTGCGCTGGGCCTGGCTGCAGTCGCGGTGCTCCACAATCCGCTCCACCCGCCCCTGGCCATCGGCGAACACGCGGCCGTAGCCCGTGGGGTCGTCCAGGCGGGCGGTGAGCAGGGTCACGGCGGCGCCGCTGGCCCGGTGCTGCTCCAACAGATCCTCCAGGGTTTCCGGCCGCAGCAGGGGCACGTCGCCGTTGAGCACCAGCAGATCCCCGCTGAAACCCTGCAGGGGCTCGAGCAGCTGCTGCACGGCATGACCCGTGCCGTTCTGGGGGTGCTGCAGCACAAACTCCAGGCCGCTGTGGTGACCCAGGGAGCGCTCCACCCGTTCCGCCTGGTGGCCGACGATCAGCAGGCGCCGCTCGGGGCTGAGGTGCTCGCAGCTTGCCAGCACCCGCTCCACCAGGGTGGCGCCGGCCAGGGGTTGGAGCACCTTGGGCAGGGCACTCTTCATGCGCGTGCCCTTTCCAGCGGCCAACACGGCGACAGCAAGCATGGACCCTGGCAACGGCTGGAGCGGAATCTAGTTGGCGTCCTTACAGGCCCCAGCGGCGCCGCCAGGCGCTGGTGCAGGAGGCGCTGCTCGCCGCCTGGGCTCTCTGGCGGGCCGCCAGGATCTCCGCGGCGCTGGCCTGGCCGCCGGGGTCGCGGTAGGGCTCGGCCGCCCGGGTGCCCAGGTGCTCCAGTTCCATCGTGCTGAGGGGCCGCAGGGGGCCGCCTCCCGTCGTGCCCGCGTCCAGCAGGGCAGAGGGGCTGGCGGCGGTGCCGAAACTCCAGAGCTCGCCGTTGTTGGCTGACTTCTCGGGCGGCGCCTGGATGGAGGCCAGCTCCAGTCCGGCCTGCATCAGGCTGCGGCGCACGGCGGCGGCGCAGCAGTAGGTGAGCAGCCGGCCCCGGGGCTCAAGCAGGCGGGCCAGCTGGTCGAGGAACTCATCGCTCCAGAGCTCCGGACAGCGCTGGGGGGAGAAGGCGTCCAGGAGCACCAGATCACAGTGGCCGGCCAGTCGCCGCTCGCCCAGCAGCTCCGGCAGTCGCTGGCGGGCATCCCCCCACAGCAGCCCGCTCTCGCCGCCCGCGGCCAGGATCCCTTCCAGCCAGCGAACGGTGTGCTGCCGCCACTGGCTGCGAAAGGCGGGGGTGGCGAGGGCCTGGCGCAGGGGTTGGGGGTCGCACTCCAGCCCCCAGATCTCCAGCTCCAGGCCCCAGTCTTCGGCGGCCTCCCGCAGGGCGGCGCTGTTGGTGCCCAGGCCGAAGCCCACATCCACCACCCGCAGCCGCCGGCCGCGGGGTAAGCGCTCCAGCTGGGCTGGGTGCACAAACTTCGCCCGCGCCTCGCTCAGGGCACCGATGCCCCCATGGAAGCCCTCGCCGAAGTGGTCGCTCCAGAGGCTGAAGCTGCCGTCGGCGCCAAGGTGGGGCCGCAGGGGCCCAGCCTCAGCCACGCAGGCGCTGCAGGTCATCCCAGAAGCCGGGATAGGACACGGCCGCCGCCTCCGGGCGCGCCAGGCTGGTGCTGCCCTCTGCCACCAGGGCCGCCACCGCCAGGCTCATGGCCACCCGGTGGTCGGTCTCGCTGTCCACGGCGGCGCCCCGCAGGGTCGTGATGCCGGTGACAGCCATGCCGTCCTCGAATTCCTCGATGCGGGCTCCCATGGCACCCAGCTGGCGCGCCATCACCGCCAGCCGGTCGGTTTCCTTCACCCGCAGCTCGCCGGCGTCGGTGATGCGGCTGACGCCCTCGGCGCAGCAGGCGGCCACCGCCAGCACCGGGATCTCATCCACCAGCCGCGGGATCAGCTCGCCGCCGATCGCAAAGGCCTGCAGGGGCCCATGGCACACGCGCAGGTCGCCCACCGGCTCGCCGGCCACATCGCGCGGGTTGAGCACCTCGATCCGGGCGCCCATCTGGGCCAGCACCTCGAGGATGCCGGTGCGGCTGGGGTTGAGGCCCACGTTCTCCACCGTGAGCTCGGCGCCGGGCGTGATGGCCCCGGCCACCAGCCAGAAGGCGGCGGAGCTGATGTCGCCAGGCACCACCACGTTCTGGCCGCGCAGGCTGGCGCCGGGCACCACGGTGACCTCGGTGTGGCCCGGGCCGCCCATCTTCAGCTCGGCACCGAAGGCCCGCAACATGCGCTCGCTGTGGTCGCGGCTCTGGGCCGGCTCGATCACGGTGGTGGGGCCCATGGCGGTGAGGCCGGCCAGGAGGATGGCGCTCTTTACCTGGGCCGAGGCCACCGGCGTGCGGATCGTGGTGCCCTGCAGGGCCTGACCCAGCACCGCCAGGGGGGCGAAGTTGCCGTCCTTGCGGCCGTGGATCACGGCACCCATCTGGCCCAGGGGCGCCCCCACCCGCCGCATCGGCCGCCCCCGCAGGGAGGCGTCGCCGCTGAGCACGAAGTGGCGGCCCGTGCGGCCGGCCAGCAGCCCCAGCATCAACCGCATAGTGGTGCCGGAGTTGCCGCAGTCGAGCACGTCGGCCGGTTCCTGCAAGCCATCGAGCCCCACCCCCTGCACGCTCACCGCTTCACCGGCGCGAATCGCCGACACCTCCACCCCCATGGCCCGCAGGCAGGCGGCGGTGGAGAGGGGGTCTTCGGCGGGCAGCAGGCCCTCGATCCGGGTGGTGCCCTCGGCGATGGCCCCGAACAGCAGGGCGCGGTGGGAGATCGACTTGTCGCCCGGCACCCGCACCGTGCCGCCCAGGCTGCCGCCGCCGCTCAGTGGCAGGGGGCTGGGCTGGGCGGTGGTGACAACCACGTGCAGAGAAGGCGCTGGTGGGGCGATCCTATGGACCGTGCATGGCGATGCCGATGACCTGGCTGCTTTCCCTGCTGTTCAGCCTGCTGCTGGCGGCACCCGCCTGGGCCACCGGGCCGGGCCCCCTGCAGCGCCAGGCCTACCTGTGCGACGGCGATCCGTTGCTGGCGGCGGTGTTCGCGGGCGCCGTGGACGCCGCCGACATCCCCAACAGCGTCGCCGGCACCGTGCCGGGGGCCTATGTGGTGCTGCAGTGGCGCGGTGTCAGCCTGCAGCTGCCGCGCACCAACAACGCCGGAGCCCCCAGCTACACCGACGGCCGCTGGTGGTGGAGCCCGGCGGATCCGCAGGCGCCGGAGTTCAGGCAGCGCCGCGCCAGCGTCACCACTTATGCCTGCGTGCCTGACCCAGGCTGAGCCGATCGCTCGGGATCGAGGAAGGGCTTGAGGAAGCTGAGCGGTCGGGCCATGGTTTCCGAGAAGCCGAGGATCCCCCGGTCTCGGTGCTCGTACAGCAGGCGGTTGTCGCCATCGAGCAGGAAGGTGCCGCCGCGCTGGGTGAGGTGGGCATCGCTGGGCACATAGGTCCGCCAGCGGCCCAGCACCTCCACCATGTTGCCCAGGCGCACACTGGCCAGCTCGAAGGGGCGCTGGTAGCCACTGCCCAGCAGTGCGAACAGGGGGGATTGCAGCCGTTGGGGCGCCTGGCGGTCGCCGCTGTAGCCGCGCAGCACTTCAGCCAGGGTGCCGGGAGAGCCGATGCCCGCGCACATCAGCAGCAGGGAAGGCCAGGCCCCGCCCGCCCGCAGGCCGGCGTAGAGCCCCAGGGCACGGTGCAGCTCGGGACCGCGATCCACCGTCAGGCAGTGCCGGGGCAGGCCGGTGTAGGCACAGAAGCGCTCGGCGCCGGCGTCGTTGCCGATGGCGATCGCCAGCAGGCCGATCCCGGCTGCTTCCAGCCGCGGCAGTGCAGCCGCCAGGGCCTGGGCGTACTCCAGGCTGTCGAAGTCGCCCAGCTGGCCCATCACCACCACCAAGCGGCGCCGGCCCGGTGCCAGTTCGGGACGCTGCTCCACTTGTGCCAGCCGCTCGAGCAGGGGCTGGGGCGCAGGATCGGTGTTGGTGGTCAGGCTCACGTCCTGGCGGGATCGGTTCGAAGAAAGGGAATGATGGCAACAGGGATGGCCTTCCCTGGTGGGGCCTCCTGGCAGAGAGGGTTGGATGGCGGCTGTCGCTGCCCATGCCCCCGGGGTAGCTTGTTTGAGGTACAGATTTAAAGACTTTTCCGCTTCCCTTGCCACCACTCGTTGGTGACACCTATTGACTGGAAACCCAATCAGCCATCACAACACCTCAAAATAGAGTAATCCTGGTCACCACTCGTTGGTGACACATATTGATTGGAAACCTTTGATCTGTTAGTCCCAAATTAGGCTTGACAAAGTCACCACTCGTTGGTGACACCTATTGATTGGAAACACAAAATTGTAGTAGGCAGGACCAGCTCGAGAAAGGGCCGTCACCACTCGTTGGTGACACCTATTGATTGGAAACATTAAGCGCGGCGACAACCTCCTCTATTGGCATCATCGTCACCACTCGGTGGTGGCACCTATTGATTGAAACGTTCCGCCGCCGCTCCACCCTGCTGGCCGCAGGCCAGATCACCGGCACCGAGGGCTATGCGGCGGCGGTCGCCGGGGGCTGGCTCGCCGGTACGAACGCCGCCCGCCTCGCCCGCTGACAGGAGCCCCTCACCCTGCCGCCGACCACCATGGCTGGCACTCTGTTGCACTTCATCAGCGAGGCCGCCGCGCCGAAGGGGGGCTTCCAACCGATGCCACCCACGTTCGGCCTGCTCCACGAGCTGCCCGTGCGCATCCGGGAGAAGCGACAGCGCTGCGGCGCTTATCGCGATCGCGCCCTGGAGGATCTGGAGACGCTGGGGCAAAAGTCAGCAGCGCTGGCCTTCGCCTCTGGCGGCTGAGCGGCAGACGTCGCATTGACGTGTTTGGCAACACATGAAGCGCTGGAGAGAGGAAGAGCCATGGTATAAAAGATTACTGAAGGATCATTCATTTCTTGTATGATGAAAATTTACTAATTTTTTTTGCGTCTTCATGATCATTCCTTGACGGTTGATTGACCCTTCATAGACTGAAGCTGACCCTCACTGTCACGTCCCTCATGTCAGCCTCGCAGTTAACCTCAGGCATGGATTCTATTCAGCCTCAACAACCGCATGTGCCCTTTGCGCGTGTCCTCAACAACCTCTCTTTGGCGGTTGTTGCCGGGAGTATAAGTCTTGCCGTCGGTGCCATTCCCGCCTCCGCAACGCTCATCATCACAGCAGAACAGGTGGGCTCTGATGTAATCGTGAGCGCGTCGGGCTCCCTCGATTTCTCATCCTTCTTTTCTGAGGACGTTGGCTCTTATTCTCCTCCAGGGTTGCCCTCGCCACCGGTGAGCTTTCTTTTCACCGATGATCTCTTTGGTACGCCCACCATCAATCTTGCAACGACCGGTAACTCCATTGCCCCGATCTCTTCGCTGAAACGCTTCCGCTCTTACATGTTTGGCAATGGGCCGGCGCTGACCGGCATGACCACGTCCCAGGCGGTGTCCGGAGGGCAGATCGGGGAGGCATTTGGTTTCCATACGTTGACCGCAAGCGATCTCATCCTCTACACACCAAGCGCATTTGATCCCCTGCTGGATCCGGTTTTGACTTACAGCGGCACCAACCAATTCACCCTTCCCGGTACCACCTTGGCGATGGTTGGCCTCACCCCTGGCAGCCGCACCTGGTCGGGAGGCGGCGTGGATGTTGTCCGCTTGAATGTGGTGCCAGTGAATGAGGTGCCAGGTCCCTTGCCCTTGCTTGGGCTCTCCAGCAGTTGGTTCTGGGCGCGGCGGCTGCGGCAGCGCGCAGGAAAGGTGCGACGCATACAGGCCGCGCCACCGGCACCCACCACGTGACCGCCTCAGCAAGCAAGGGCCTCAGGGTACTTGAGCGTGAACGCCTGGCCGTGACCTCCGCTTCCACCCCCATGCCCGCGACCCTCCCGGCAGCCGCCCCGCGACGCCGCAACTCGACGGGTGAAAGCGGGCTGGATGTGGTGGTGATCGGAGCCGGCATCGGCGGG
>Ga0208084_1000106_pt1 | contig 21445 bp, 21 predicted proteins | sample LakMenEpi14Sep09_FD_150698 | JGI IMG/M metagenome (GOLD analysis project Ga0208084, IMG submission 150698) | Freshwater microbial communities from Lake Mendota, WI - 14SEP2009 deep hole epilimnion (SPAdes) | ecosystem: Environmental > Aquatic > Freshwater > Lentic | place: Lake Mendota, Madison... | reverse complement strand
ATGCATAAAATGGGTTTTCGTGCTCTACGAAATTGATTTCAAATAAACTTCCCGACAGGGGAAAGTAAATTAAATCGCCTTCGCGCGGTCTGGTTATAGAAGCAACGTTGGCCGTCACTTCCTCCTCAAACCGTCGCTTTGCCATTGTAATTTCTAGTTTATCTTTAACCTCAATGCCAAACTGATTGACTATATCAGTGCCATTGAAGCCTTTGTAGGTGTCTACGTAGGCTTCAATGGTGTAAGAGTTTGTAAAGTTTGTAGCAAGATCTTCGCCAAACAGTCTGTCTAAATTTACGTATTGTCTGGGAACATAGATAATGTCACGACCCGTACCCTTGATTATCTCAATGGTAATGTCTTCAACTAAGTTTTGAGCTCCGGTGTCATCACCTAGATACGGGTTTATTGCCATGTTAGCCTATTTGCATGTCTGGAATGGGTTCATACATCTTAGTTATACTGTCTTCTATTTCCTGTATTTCTCTCAGGGCGTCCTGCATAAGTGCCGGGGCATTCAATTGAGCACCACCCGGTAACGGCACATTTGCAAACTTCATCAAGTTTTGTGCCCATTGCTTTTTAAGCATTGCGATGTAATATCTTTTAAGAATTCGATCTTTCCAAATTTTAGGATATTGGTCAACGTCAATAGCCACATAAGTTTCCAACAGAATATAATTTCCCGCTTTAAGTCTGTCTTTGCCCATTTCTAAAAACAATCTTGCAGTTGCTTTTGAGAACGTGTAAGAGCAAGGATATGCAAATGTATATTCAATAGTTTGAATGTAGCTTCTGGCCATTTCATAGTTAGCCAATGCACCATATGGTGCCAGACCTTGGTTAAAGAAAATACCAAAAAAGTCTTGCATGGACAACTGATATCGCAAATCAAAAATGTAATCTCCGACTGTAGAACTGATTGGATAGACCTTACTGACTGTCATTATATCAGTGCCGTTCGGCCATCCACCAGTGGCTCCGAGAGCATCACCAATAGTATCTGTGTCAATATACTGTTTATCAATGTCAGATTGTTGGACTTTATACGAAAACAAAGCCCGGTGGGCAAAATCAAAATGTCTTTCCATTAAAAAATTTAAGCAATCTGTCAGGCGGTCGTCTGCTTGGGTTGCGCCTACGTTTACCGTAACAACAGGCTCGCCTAGGGCACCCTTGCAATATGCTATAAATTCTTGTTTATTTGTTGGTTCCATTTCAAAAATTATTTAGAGTTCTCACTCCGAGCAATTTTTGAAATTTTGTCAAATACTTCATATTCTGCTTGTGACGGATTGGGATTTGATACTTTGATTTGTTGCAATTTTAATATGTCGTAAACTTCAATTTGGCTTTTGCGACCTTTTTCGCTTACTTCTTTAGGCGAAGCGGGAGTATAATTTGAAAATCCAGGCATCTCTAATGGGCAAGTAAGTCTAGGATAGTCTAGCTTAGAGTACACATTGCCGTTTAATGTTAATTGAGTAAATGGCGTATCACCACACCCACAGGCTCCACAATAATGACTATCAAAATTTTTACTTTTTAATAAGTGTGGACATGGAGCTATCTCTTCGTTGCCAAAACAAGAAAGTCCTCTTAATTGTTTTCCTTGTGTGCTAACTTTATTGTTGGCGAATCCACGGGAAGCCAAAGACATAGCCAATGATAAACATTTTTCTATAAAATTCATACAATGAATGTTACGTTGAATGAAAACGGACATGCTAAATCCTTAACCAATTGTTGGTAAGAAGCAGAAAGCGCGGTGTCCGTTTCAATCAATATGCTTGCAGCACTGGTAGTGGTTACCGCTACAGTGTCCATAGCAAACATTGTCTTAATAAAATACTCAATGCCTTCCGGAGTTCCACGTATTCTACGATAATCTTTATCGTGACAAAGCATAAACCTTCTAAAGTTTTCAACTAACTCTGGGTATTCGTTCAAGTCTAGTTGTTGTGAAAATACATCATCGGCATATGGTTGCAAAAAGTCTGAATTGACAAGAGCAATATCTCGAAAATCTTCAAGATAAAATCCAAGCCCATATCCGTCCTCATAATCAAAAAGCCATCTATAATAGAATATAAAAAAATCTATTACTGGAGCCGAGTCCGGATTTTGCTCATAGAGATCTTGAATCCATTCTGGAAATTGTGTTTTAATGTTTATAGCATCACCATTCCAGTTTTTTTCTGGAATGTTTTGTTCTCTCAGATATGCAAACGCTTTACGTACAAAAGTATCAATTCCTGTTTGTACTGAGTCTGGGGTATTTGCATTAAAAAAGGTAAGCATTTATGCTCCGTAAGTCAAAGAGATACCAGCCATTTTTCTGGTAGCCAAGTATGATGTAATGAGCTGATTTTGAACCGTAGGATTATTTAATGTTGATACATAAATTTTAATCTGTCCAGCAGCTGGGCTTGAAACTTGAATATCAGTTTTTGTTACAGATATGCCGTTTTCCAACAAGAAAGTATAGGTAGCATCAACATAATCAGTTTCAGTGACTAGGCGATCATTGGTTGATGTTACGTATGGGACGTATGTTTTAAGATAATCTTTAGACACACTATTACGACCACCTGATGGCGTAGTATGGCTTACAATTGTCACCCCATTATAATCTCTGGCTCCTGTAATTTGAGCAGAGTTTGCCATTGTTCCAGAGGATTCTATTGCTTCTATGGTCACTGCGGGATCTGGAACTTCAGCACCAGCTATGTTTGTTGTTACGTAATAAACATTAGGACCATTAAGAACCGTAAATATTTTTGATCCAGAAGAATTAGAAAAACGATCCACTCTGGTCCAGTAATCGTCTGTCAGGGCTGAGGTTTTGGTTGAAAAGCGAACTGCAGTAGGATCGTAAGCCAAAGGTAATTCTAAAACCAAAGACTGGCTGTCAAAATTATTAAAGGCAGCTATATTTTTTCCAGCCACCATTTCAACAGTAATAGTATTTGAACCAGTTACTGGCACTTCTTCTAAATTATAAAACAAACAAGGTGATCCATTTGTCTGTACTGCAGTAAATGCGCTAAAAATTGGTATTGCAGCTGCTCCTGCATTTTGTATAGACACCAAGCTTCTTGCAGACACTGAGTCTCCAACAAACCCTCCACGGAGATTTAAATCCAACAGCAATGCTCTTTTGGTAGTAGCTGTAACCGGAAAAGAATTTGTTAACACAGAATGAAGGTAGTATCCATTATATGCAGTGTTAGCTGAAAGAATGTCAATAAAAAGATTAATAGCAGATGCAGAATTATCAAAGTCGTATGATTGAAATTGTGGATATTTCTGTAAGAAAGTCACTAAATTATTTCTTATAGATGTATAATCTAGTTTACCAACATTCAATGTAGTATAATCGTAGCTCATGGTTTGTACTTTATAAGAGTTACTGTGTTGTTTGGAATATTAAAAGATTTAGTTTTATAATCAAAGGTCACAGTAATTGTAATTTCTGCCCCAGAATATTGAATTGAAGATTTGATGTTATAAATTCCACTTATTAAATAAGACAAAGAACTATAAATTCTGTTATTATACAAAGTTCTTGTAAAATTATTAGCTATAGATTGCGTATCAAAATCTACACCTACAACAGGAGCGAATGGTCGTTCGATCTTATTTGATAATACTATATTTTGAATTTGTTGTGCAATCGAAGCCATACCAGCAACCAATGCGATATCTTTTTCCTCACTGGATGTGGCTACAGGTAATAATAAAATAGAAAAATCTACTTTGTCCATTTCCTATTATTTAGGGTCTAGGTAATGGTGAACGAGTTGACCTGTATGGCTTGGCTGGGCTATATGGAGGATAAAAACGACCACGGGTCAATTTACTTAGAGACAAAATAGTCGTATGTCCGCCATCGTTTTTAATAACATTTTTTGCTCTTAGGACATAATAGTAACCAGTTTTGATACTTTCCGATGGCGCAGTTTCGGTCAGAGTTGTCAATCCAGTTGCATTGTTGGCCTTAAGATATACTATATCGCCTGGTCTTTGTGCTAAATCTCCACCAACTGTAATTTCAACAAGATCACCTACTGATTCTGTAAATTCTTGACGACGTATTGGAGTTTTTATATGCGTATCCCAGAACGTAGAAGAACTGAGTCTATACCGAAGATAAGTTTCATACATATCACCAACAAGGGGACAGTTATAACTAAAAGAAGCATACGGATCGGTCCAGAAGCAACCAAGCCAAGCTGTGTTTCCGAATTTCTGTTCAACTAAACGAGCTTCTCTGTCTGGGTTATCAAATATTAAAGTAAATCCGCCTGCGGTTCCAGCTGACCCAAACCCAGAACTTCCACTATTACCGCAAATAGTAACACCAGAAGTATTCCCAACAAGACCAAAGGTACTTGTGATGGAATATGTATTGCCTACCCCTAAAGCCATAGCTATAGCTTTAATCTCTGGATATTGATCATAGCAGTCTTCCAATGAATCGGGTGCGGGTCGTTGACCTGTTGTGACCTTTGAATTAGCACACAGATATTCTGGGCGATTAGCAATAGCATTGCCATCTTGTATTTTTAATACGTTTGTACCAAGGATTGTAATTCTTTTAGGCATTGCAACTTCCGTCTACGGCGTTTTCTACAGCAAAATAATAAACATATTCATTGTCAAGATTGGGGGCGGGGGTAGCAGCTCCCATATCTCTTAGATTTTTTATAGGAATTTTATACATTTTAACAATGTGATTGGCGCTTCCTGACAAATTATCTTCTGTGTAAAAAGTTCCAGTAAATCCTACAGGTTTTACAGAAAAAGATCCAATAGATTCAATATTATTGATATTATATCCTGGTCCTCGGTAAGGGGAAACTGGAGCACTACCGTCGTAAAAGGCGTTCATGCGTTCGTTCAGATTCACAGCCCAAGTTTCAATACCAGTAAATCCTTTATTTATAGAAAGACTCTGAATATCTTGCGTGGAAGGTGATCCAGTAGAACCTATACACTGACTTGCAGTCCATCCTTGGAACATATTGTGGTTTGATGCATCTATTGGAATGTTTGCTGTGTTTCCTCCTGTAAATCCAGCTATGTATGGACCCGGCTGTAGCATTTTCCAAGAATAAAGCCATGCATTAGCAAGAGGATATATAGCGGGTTCTCCATTGTCTTTAAATAATTGACGTTTATCTTGAATAAATCCGGTAATTTTAGCAAAGAACCAATCTTCTTTAGGTGCTAGATCAGTTCCAATGCAACACAAAACGTTTGCAACAAAGTTTTCTTTTTCTGTTTTTTCCAATAGTACGCGGCGTTCATTGTCGTAAAACGACTTTTCCTTCATCGCTTCGTACTTGGCTGCTAAAACTTTATTTAAGCTAACCTGTGCCAGTAGGTTGTCAATTAAAAGGTCAGAAACGTCTGATGAATTTTCTCCACCAGAAGTAGAATTTAATATCTCAGATATTTCTTCGTAAAAATCTTTCTTTGTCACTACTACTGTAGACCCACTCAATCCTCGTTCAATATTCGGGTGAGTTGTTGTCATGTCATACTGAAACTGCCACATATATGGATTATCATTGAAAGCATACAATGGAGTTTGAGGTAAAGTCGGGTTGTAAGAGTCCCGCAATCCTAGAGGAGTAGTTTCAATATTGTTTAAAATATTTTCGTAAGATGCAGTAGCATCTACGCTATTTATTTTAAATCTAGTATCATTATAATCTTTGCTGTATCCAAAAAAACCTTTATCTGGCAAATGATACAAATTTGAATCTTCTATAGCTGAAACTCGTCGCGAATATGTCAACCCAGGGGAATCATTTATAGTATAAGATGTAACAGTACTGAGTGTAGTATTAGCACTTTCACTTAAGAACGGAGACATTAAGCGTTCTATATCTGAGGTAGACCCTGCTGGCACTCCCTCGGTATCTTCCATATAGATTGGGCTACTACGAATATAGTAGTAATTTTTATCATGAATAGTATATGCTGGGTTTGTTACCATTACATATATTTTTTTGCAAAGTCGTTCTTGTCCTTCAATTACTAAACTTCGCTCTACGTCCGCGGAATCGTATATTGCATATGCTTGAATATGTCCGGGGTCGGTATTTTCTTTATCAAAACTAAAATCGTCAGCTAACAAATCAGTTTGTAAATCAAAAAACTTATAATTTAAACAATTTGTAAAATCTGTCCAGAACATATAATACGGACGATCAAATTCATCTGTAGCATAGGTAAAAAGATAATTTAAATACGTAATAATATTAGTTTGAAATTGTTCTCGTCGCATGGCATCCGAGATGCGAGGACGAAATAAAACATAGTTTGTCGGTTCAGCTATATTTTTTATAAAAAGATTAACACCACATCCGTTTAAACTAACTTCACCACCTTCACTGTCTGTGATGGTAAACTCCGGAGGTGTAAAAACTTTTTTCTTTGCGTACGTTTTTATAATATGTTCTGGAGTAGTGACAAAGGGATATTGAATTCCCCAAACAGGAAAAGCTTCCCCTACAGGCTCCAGCTCACCAGTTTCTGCATTTAATTCATAATCTTGTCGTTCATCATAAAATGAAACATATTGAGATTCGTAGTAAAGTTTATTTGTAAAATTAATAGCAACGAACGCTTGATCTATTTCTGATGCCATGTTGTTGACATAGGTTACAGAAGTAATATACCAAGTAAATTTTTCATTATTGTTTAACGCTACTTTAATTTTTTTAATTTCACGTTGCGCGATATAAGAGACAATATCACCAGTGTCTCTTACTATTAAACTTCCAACTGGGAAAATGTTATTGGTGCTTTCTTCCAATTCCATTCTTTCAAATTGACAAAAAGTATTAATTGTTAATAATTCAATACCATCGGCATCACTGGAGTCATCAGTATTACCAAAAAATAATTTTATTGAAGTAAACGGAGTTGAAATTGGATTTTGCATATTAAATCAACTTATTTAAAATACGACCGAACGCTGCCTGTTGTATATAGACAACTTGTGACTGTTCTTGGTATTCTGCTTGCTGGTACTGTTTGACAGGAATAGTGTTATAAGTTTGATTATAATCTAAGCTGGCCGAGGCGTTTGGAGCATCTTCTTCAAGAACTGTAAAGGGTGTATCGTTGAATGCGGCAATCTGTGCATAATATGAAGTTTTAGATTTAGTAGTTTTTTCTATGGCCTCAACCGGGGATTCCGTAAATTTGTAAGTTTTTAAATTAACTGTCAAAGCTGTCGTTGTAGTATATGGGTTGATTACTAATCCATACTGTCCATTAGTTTTTCTTAATACATAAAAATTGTAACCCAACGAAACTATATCCGGATTTGCTAGATCTTGAGCTCCAGTATCGCCTCCTGGTTTTAGGTTGGGAGTAATTTTTGCTTTTTTTGTATCTGAATAAGCTTTTTGAACGTGCCAGATGTCTGGATCTGTTGGAAAAATAGATTCTGCTGCGGTAACACCCGGAGAATAAGTATTCAACCAAGGAATAATAATATCCCCTTCTTTTAAATTTAAAAAAGTCTCTGGATTATTTTTAGTTCCAGAAAAACGCAAAACGGCTGATGAATAGATGCTGTTTCGGTCTTGGTAGGCACTTGGCTCTTCCGGTATCACTTCCCACGGATTAATTTGTTCATTGGCAAACATCAAAGCCCAAAAGTCTTCAGCATTTTGATATAATTCTAAACTTAATCCACCAATTTCATCAGCTTTATATGATGTTGCTGGAGTTGCAGAATAATCTGATGGATCTGCATCATATGCATATGAAATATCTACTAAAGTTTTATTTTTTCCTTCAATAGTTGATGTATAATTTGGAAATTTTTGAAAATAACTCATCCTACTGCGGCTCCTAATGCAGATACTTCTGACTTGGACAACAATACTCCATCTTGGAAGGCTGGAGCAAAGGTTCCGGTTTCAAATTCTGTAAATGTTACGGTAAGCAAAGTAATAACAGCTCTTGCGTTTTTGAATACCTTCAATACTGGATCTGCGGGGTCTCCTTTATCAACTTGTAGACTTGAAAGGACACACGGCAGTGGATCACCTAACCAGCTATTAGTAAGATACGCTGCACCTACGTCACCATTAGAAAATGCGTCAATAATCCAAAGATTTTGAGGAAATGTTCTTTCGGGTAACTCGGGGACAACTTTTGGATAAGAATAGTTTTTAAAGCTATTGACAATTTGGTCAACTGCCTCAGACTCTGCGGGGTTCTTTGGCACAAACAAATATTTAAATGAAAAGTTACGGCGTGCTTCGCTCGTCATAGTTGCTTCAGTTATATTGCTAAAACGACGGTATGTATCCGTCGTAAAGGCTGCTTCATAAAAAGCAGCAGCCGGGGCCGAGAGCCTTTCTAGAAACAAATCATCACCACCGCTGGTATTTTTTAATCCCGCCATACTCGCTACGGGACCGACAGGATTGGCTCCGCTAGCAAATTCATGCTCCAAGCGCATCTTAGGCTCACTGGTGAAGGGTAGCCATATTTCTAGCAAAGGATTATCACGAATATACTGCCTGGTTCTGTTTTTATTGATTACAGAATACTCAGCGCACTTAAATATACACCAAAAAGGTATTTCGTTTGAATAAGGTTGTTGTGGGTATACTAAGGGATCTGGCATTTATTGTTCTTTCAAAAATTATTTAGCATGCTCTTTACCTAAATATTTTTTGAAAATGGCATATAAAACTAGATTCACTCCAAAGAATAGACACAAATATGTCGGTACAAAGACCGAATTGCTATGTCGTTCACTTTGGGAGCGACGTGTTTGTAAATTTTTAGATGAAAGTATAAGTGTTACAAAATGGTCTTTTGAGGAAATTGAAATCCCATATGTACACCCAATTGACAAAAAAGTTCACCGATATATTCCAGATTTCTTGGTTCAGACTGAACGTAATAATAAAAAAAAGAGTATTTTAGTTGAAGTTAAACCCAAAAAACAAGTAAAGTTAAAAGAATCCGCATCAAAGCGAGATCAAATTGTTTTTCAGATTAACAAAGCTAAATGGACTGCGGCTCAAAAATTCTGTGAAAAACATGATATTGAATTCAAAATTTTAACAGAAGAGGAAATATTTCATGGCAGTTAATATGTCAATTGCTTCGCTAAAAGATAAAATTTCAGCTGCGGGTGGCTTACAACGAAATAACAGATTTTATGTATCGTTCAACGGCCCCGTAGCTCCATTTGCAGATGAAAATGGATCAGAACTGTCTACAGATAGGACACCAAAAAATTATATTGCCGAAACTGTATTATTCCCCAGCGTTACAATGACCACTCAAGCAGATGGTCTTGCTGGCCCCGGTTTAGGTCGTACTAGTCCCCGCGGATTATATTACAAAGATGGGCTGCTAATGACTTTTCCTGTTTTTGGAAACTGGAAACTTGTAGAAGGTATTGAAACTTGGATTAAAAGTTTATATTACCAAAATTCAGGTTCACCACAAGTATGGATAACCGAATACTACGACACACCACAAAATTTAGATCTATCGATTAAAAACTCTTCATTGGCGGTCAATGTTTTAGATTTAAATGGAGATGTTAAAGCGGTGTACAATTTTACTGAAGTATTTCCTGTAGAAATTGTTCCCTTACAACTATCAACTATGACCACAAATGAATATCTTAAATTAACAGTTAGATTTGCTTTTAGAAACTATACATTAGAAATACGATAAAATTATGATAGATGAAATTTTAAATAAATTGCGTGGACTTGAGCCGGAGTATAAAGTAACTCTTCCCAACAGCAAAAAAGAAGTTACATACACTCCATTTAAAATGAAAGATCAAAAAACACTATCTTTGATCGCTGAAGAAAAAAGCATAGGCTCTATAGTTAAAAACCTATGTGAACTTCTTCGGTCATGTTCTTCAGAAAAAAAACCAGAGCTGTTGCACATTTCTGATTTTGAGTATTTGTTTCTTCAAATAAGAGGAAAAAGCGTTGAAGAAAAAATAGATTTAATCATTGAAGATAATAAAAAGATTTCTTTTGCTTTAAAAATTGATGATATAAAATTTGAACCCGGAATAGTATCAAAAAATCTTGTTGTTGTGGATAATATTATTTTAGAATTAAAACAACCTACAGTGATGGATTATATTTCTGTAGATTCTCTTGACGAGAACTTGTTGTTTACCAGAATAGTTAAAACTATAACAATAGACAAACATCGTTATGACCTTTCTATTCTAAAAACTCAAGACATTCAAAAAATCTTGGATGAAGTTTACCTAAAACACTCAAACCCTTTAAAAGAGTTCTTAAAGTCTGGTCCAAAATTAACCTATGCGGTTGTGACTGAAGATAAAACAATTACAATAGAGGGCTTTTTACGTTTTTTTATCTAAGTGTGAAGTATTTTAATTTAATAGAATATTATAAAACATTATTTGTTTTGACTAATACAAAACGTTTGAGTCTTTTTGAAATTCAAGAGATGTATCCTTGGGAATATGAAATTTATATTCAAATGCTGAATGAACATCTGGAACTAGAAAATCAAATGAAACAAGATACCTTAAATAGGGAACGACTGCAATGACCAATAAAGATTCAATGCTTGGAAACAAACGACCTGTACCCGACGCTAGTCCAAATGCATCGGCGCGCATGGGTGGACTGTCTGTTGCTCCGACATCTAGAATTGAATCTCCGAAGCCGCAAGAAGTCAAACTCATGCAGTTACTTCCACAACTAGCAAAAAAACCAGAAAATCAAAGTCAACCAACCGTAGGTGTTTTACCAAAACTTTTAACTCAAGAGACACCTAAGTTTACTGAAATGTTAAAGCCTGACATTTCTGCGTCAGTTGAAGCTAAAGTATCTCCGATGAATGTTAAAATTGCTCCTCAAGAAAATATTCAGCCAGAAGCAATAACCATTGCTGAATCTATACTTCAGAAAGAAAATATAAAAAAAGCACTGGATACAAATATTCAAAAATCCAAAGAAGAGCAAATGTCTAGACAAACAATCAATAAACTTCAACCAGCCTTTCAGCGTATTGAAGAAATTTTGTCTTACCAAGGTCAATTAAACAAAGCTAAAATGGATTTTAACAGCGAACATTACACAGTGGCGGCAAGCCAATCTTTGTTTAACCTCACGGCTAATCAAATTGGCAATATGCCAACTTGGAGGCAATAAAAAAGCCCCCTTTCGGGGGCTCCTTCAATCCTGCTTATTCTTAAGCGTCTTGAAGTAATCCAGCGTATCCATGTCTTCGGCAGGGACCTGACTCACTGTAGAGTCATCCTCTACAGTGCGCTCAGAGGCTTCGTCAAACTGCTCGCGAATGTCTTCGCCAACGGTCTTCTTGAACCGCTCCTTTAGCTCGTCATAAGACTTAAAGTTAGACGGATGCAGAAACTCCTGCAACTTGTACTGCTTCTTCCACAGCGCTTCAAGCTTCTTGTCGTCACCGCCCATAAGAGGAGCGGGGGCAGCAAACTCGCTACGGTCGTAGTTGACGTAACCACCAACATTGCGAATCTTCAGCTTAAAGTCAGCACCCTCCCAGAAATTAAAGGGATCGGTCGGGGTCTCGTCCTTGAACTCAGGGCTCATCAGAGACTGAACTTTTTCAAAGATCTTGGTGCCGTACTTAAAGAGAAACACTCGGCCCTCATTCTCTGAGTTGGAGGGATCACTGACAACAAGAATGTTGCTAATGTAGTTTAGCTTGCGCTTACGCTCACGGGCAATATTCTTGTCCTCTTCCATGCCACTGTTCCAAAGTTCAGTGTTGGCTTCGCAGACAGGGCACTTCTCTCCAAGGCTAGTGCGGCAGTTCTCAATGAGCCAACCACCCTTGCCTCGGAAGGCATGCGTGTACATCTTGATAAAGGGAACCTCTTCGCCCTCGGTGGGGGGAAGAAAACGAATGACGGCGTAGCCGTTCTTAGATGCATCAATACCGGGCTTCCAGAACCGATCATCCTTGTAGCTTTCCTTGCTATTAAGACTCTCCAGCTTCTTGCTGAGATCCTCAACCGAATTCTTGCTACGCTTCTTAAAATCTGCAAAACTCATGTGTAACCTTTCTTTCTCCGGGATCTACCCGGACCTAAAAATTATCAGAGGACATTCCCTGATATGCTTATTCTACCATATTTATGGTGGGTGTCAATCATCAATAGGGAGCTTTTTCTTTTTTGGAACTTTTAAAAGATGCTTTTCTTTTGCTTCCTCTTGAATTTTTTCAATAATAGGCTTTGTTAAAAGTTTTCCAGCAGCGGCTGGCTCAATATTCATTTCTTCAGCTAATTCAATTATACAATCCATATAAGACAATTTTGTTGTTTGGACTCGTTTCATGACATTGGCTGAAAAGGCTAATTTTGCTTTTTCATCTAGATACATAACCATATTATAGCATACTTTAAAAATTTATCAATACTTACCACAGTCTAAATATCTCAGACTCGGAGTATAAATGGCAAACAACCTTATTATTAATATTGCTGGAGGAAATACCGCTAACATCGCTACAAATGATGTAGCTGGAGCTCAGTATCAAGTTTTCAAAATGGCATATGGCAACACTGGAAGCGCGACCTTGGTCACTTCCAGCACACCATTTCCTGTAACTTTGTCATCAGGTGTCACTGCCAATATTGTTAATTTTACTAATCCAGTCATTGTGGTCGGTAATAGCGCCGGAGACGCGGTCTTCGTTCAAGGCACCGTAAATATCCAAGGTGTCAGCGGAGCTCCCCTAGCGGTCACTGGGGGCATTCCTCGCAGTTATACAACAGACAGCATTGCTGTATATGGCTACAATGGAAATTCTTTTATTCAAGCAACTTTAGTTGGATCCGGTGGAGCTGCGATTGGAATGTCTGGTAGCGCCATCCGAGTATCCGTCCAAGATATTACAGTTACTGCCAGCATCAATCCTGTAATTTACATTCAAAATTATGGATCTACCTCTGCCATTCGGGTTGAAGGAAATTCTGGTGGATATCCTGTAAACGTCGGAGTGTGTGGTACAGTCAATATTTACGATACCAATATTACCAATGGCTTAACTGCGATCTATGGTGAAATCGTAGATCTTAATAATAATCTAAGCACCATTGGAATTTCTAGACCCACAACCTTCATCTCTGGCAGAATGACCGCCACTACTGGCGTCACTTTCATGTATGGCGCTGGCTATACTACTGGAAACGGAGTTCAAGTAAAGGCATCTTCAGCCAACACAGACATCGTCTACATCAACTCAGATGGAATAGCGACAGTGGGATATGAACTAGACCCCGGCGAAAATATATTCATCGACGTTATCAACATCAATACAATTTACGTTAGAGCAAAATCTTCTTCCCAGATAATTTCATACTTGGCTAGCTAATGAGCAGTAGTGCGTTAATAAATGTAAAATCGACACAGGCATTTACTTTGGAGTTTTTGGGTGGCACAGCCAGCCCATGCTACTCCAAAGGCTTGCTTGAATCGTCGCCTGCCATTTATTTTACTGGAAATAGTATGTTCTTTGATTATTCACAGAGCAAAATTTCTGGAGATCTTAGATTTTTAAAATTATTCTTTGATGGTTTAAATGTAGGAAATACATTAAATTTTTCTTCAGGCACATACGTAAATATCGACACTGGTGCGTCAACCAGTTGGAACGGACAACTTACCCTTCAAGGTAAAACTGGAACATTTAATCAATTTTTATATTTTTCTGGTGTATCTGGAATTAGTAGCTTAACTCAGTCTAATTACGATCCAAATCTTTTTACCAACCCAATACAGTTTAGCGCTACTTCTGGGGCTACTGCAAACCTTTTGTTATTTAAAAATCCCGGTTTGGATCCATTGAATTTTAATTATTTGGGTCTGTATGGCAGCGATTTAAACATCGAAGAGTATATTCAAGTCGATACAAGCACGTTGAATCAATACCGGATTCCAGTAAAAACTTCAATTAAACTAAATGATGGTTCCGAAGCCATCTATCTTTCTCCTAGCTCAACGATAGTAAATGAAAATCTTTTTTTCCAAAAAAGCTTAGTTTCCGTTTATCTACGTGGATCATTGACTCCAGACCAAATTAATTTTGATGAAACAATCAATGGAGTTATGAGAATTACTGCTGATAGTCCGGGTCAGTTTAGCCTAACATTAGATAATCAAAACTTTCAACAATCTATTTTAACAAAATATTCGAACCCACCGACGACGGTGTACTACTACTGGTATCCAAATTTATCACTTGGATCTTTTACCACAAATAACGTACTTCCGTATACGACAGAAAGTTACAGTTTCACTCGGATTTATCATTTAGTGTATAACACTGTAGTCGAAACTGTGTTCGTATCATCTGCACTAAATGAAGTTCCTATCATTGCCACCACGGAAACTTATAATAATATTTTAATTGATGGAAGCCAAACTCAAACGCTACTCTTTAGCGTGAGCACTGTCAGTGATCCCAAAAATTTTAAAATTGATCTGTCCGATGCAAGGAATCTGGGAACGGACATTGATGTCTATCTAGACCCAGCTTGCTCTATTCCGCTGGAGAACAACTCCAGATTGATCGGGGTTCCCGGTAGAGATGGTGCAGCCTTTATATATTATGCAGACAGGGCCGACACAATACAAAGCATATATATGCAGCTGACTAGAGAGAACACAAAAGTTCTTGAAATAATTATAGATTAAAGTTCAACCCAAGTATAATTATTTCCATCATAGAAATAAGTATAAAACTTACCATTTGTTGACCAAATTTGGCCAACTTTAGGATCAAGGGGAGGATTGTCTGAAATATAAATCTCAGACAATCCTCTGTATTCCCAAGCTGATGCTTTTTCTATTGGAGACAAATACGTAGATTGCTTTGTTTCATAAATTTTTCCATGAAACAAAACAGTATCAGTTGGGCTATACACATTGTACGACCCATCTCCAAGTTTCTTTTTGTAAGTTCCTTTAAACACAAATTATTTATTTGTCTGGACTTCTCCATTTTCGTCTACTTTAATTACAGTAGACATGTCCGGGTTCATCCATTTTGTGTAATATTCAGCCATGTCATCCGCAACATCCAGTGCAAGCATTACGGCAGAAAATGGAAGCAACGATCCAGTATCCACCTTTGTGTACGGTAGCCATGTTGCAAGACCAATTTTGTAATCTTTCATGTGAACTAATGTTGCTGGATTATTGATAATCCATCCATTGTCTACACGGCGAGCGGGGGCGATAACTTCTTCATTAGTATAAAGTTTAAAATATAAAAGTTCCATAGTTTCCTCAAATATAGTTAACAGTCTTTTTCATTTTAGAGCCACACCCACAGCCATTGCTTGCAGGTCTAGGTGAAGCCGTCTGATTTGTTTGTGAATAATTATTATTAGAATGTCCAAGCTCATCTTGTTCTTTGTTGTGTGCTTGTTCGATAATGTTTCTTTTTACATTATCATAAAGATTTTCAAGACGCTCTTCTTCTAATTTTTGTTCTTGTAGACGTTGTTTGCGGTAGAAGCGAGTGCGAATGACCACTGCATCCTCGTAATCATGATCGTCAAACCAAATTTTAAAAATCGGAATGCTAAACCATTTATTAAATTTTTGTCTTCTTGCTTCACAACCGCAGTTTCCGTTTGTTAATTTGATAATTAAAGATTTTAATCCAGTTTTTCTTGTAAAGAAATCAATCATATCACCTATACGCAGGGAATATGTTTTAATTTCTATCTTTAATGTTCGATTCCATTCTAATTTTATTGCAAAAGGTCGGTAATAAAATAAATGTTTTTTACTTTCTTTTGCTGCCGTTACTAATTCTGGATTAGTAAAATCTAAATTAAAATTTAGTTCATTGGGTACGGAGAAGGTAGTATACCCATTAGAAGTCAAAGAATGATTCCCAACAAATGTATTATTATTAAACACTAATTCGCACCTTTCATGTTATTTAGATGACTTTAGTTATCGTAATATAAATCGCAACGAACATCTGATGTTTCTCCAATGATTTGAATTGGTATAGTATCACTCGGGTCATCGAAGCACCTTGCTCTAAAATCTCCAACTTGTGTTCCCGCATCATCGCTAAAACCTTGGAATGCAATTGGAGCTCCAGTAAATCCATAAGTTAAACCGGGACATTCCAGATTATATGTTGATGGAATTTCTTCGTAAACTCTATACCAAAGATATGGTGGAATTTCTGAAATATTATCTTCTGGTGGACCCGGCAAAGGTTCGTTTCCTGGATAGTAAAGTCCCGGGGAATCTATTCCTGTATTTCCAGCCAATTCGTAGAACATTCCAGATGGCAAAGCGCAACACCATCTACAATTTTCACATACACGTTCTCCGTTTGGGCACCCAAAAGATGAATTGGGGCAATTACCAACGCCAGTTGGATTTGCTGGACTGGTTGGTCCACACCAACACTCAGATGCACTCAACCCCGGAGGAATTCGCCCAGAATAATCTTTAAACGATGCCATTCCTTTTAGCCAATCATCGGTAGCAACAATAGACAAATACATATCTTTTTCATAATAATTTGCCGTTGCAGTTTCATTAAACGTGCCATTTGTTATGACTGGATCACCATAATTACAATTTTGTTTCTGTCCATATGCATGGACCCAGCCGCCGGGACCTATTAAATCATACGGACTGCGTGTCATACACCCACTTTGTGTTGCACACGGATCGTCACAAGGCTCTCCAGCACATAGATTTGTTGAAGGGCAACTCAAATTTCTTTGTTTTGATTGGTTATAGTCGTCCTCTAGCGGTTTTAAATTGGGCCCACCGACATAAACTTTTGGATATTTTAAAACATTTTCAACCGTATATGCATTTATCAAAGCATCCTTCGGGACCATTATTTCATTAAACAGTCTACTAGATGTCAATCCATAAACTTCACCCTCTGTTGGTCTATCGTATCCAACGAAGGCTGGACGGTATGGTAGCGGTGCATCTTTTACTCCATAGTTTTGAGTAGTGGTGTTATAAGCATAGTAATATTCTCTTCTAGCGTATAAAAATCCTGTAATATTAGTTTTAACAACACCACAGCATTCTCCTACATTTAATTGAAAATTTCCTCTACCGTTTAATTTACCAAAAGCCTTGGCTGATTGTATAAAGTAATCTTTATTTGAATTAAACCCGATTCTCCCGGTTATATAACCAAAACATCTTGTTCCAATGTATTGGGCATCTGCATCGCAACTTAATCTATATTGTTGTCTTGTATATGGAGGACATCCACATACATCATCTAAACATTGACATGACACGACATTATTTGTAAAATTTTCATATTGATACGCATAGGGCGAAGGACTTCCATCGCCAATCCAACATATATCTCCGTTTGCATAACATCCACCAAAACTTCTATTTAATGCTACATTAGTATCTTGCAATGTCCCCGCTTGTGTTCCTATACCAAAATCTTCAGGCTTTAATCCGTCTTCATTGTCTATATTTCTTATTAACCCACAACCACCTCCCTTAGCAGGATCATATGAGTGTAGTGGGGTAGCTTGTTGATTTCTTTTCCACGAACCTCTCATCCAATAATACTGAGGTATTCCTGTATAAGAGCGATTTATATCACCTTTTCTGTAGTACACACTACAGGTGTCAGGCTTTGCTACTTGATTATCAATAAAATCCGTGCCCAACAAATGGCAAGGTCTTCCAAATAACCATTTTGTAATTTCCCAACGACCTGGAACAGCTCTAAAAAATGCCTGTGATCTAAAATACTGCGGCAATGAATTGTAATCTTTAAACTGCCAAACTGCATGACCCGGTGAAAAGGAATCTCCATTCCACGTTTGTGCAACTAATCCAGCTGTGTATATTCCAGCTGCATTTCCATAAGTGGAAGTTATGTCCGTGTAATATTTTCCTTCCAGCCCTCCAGTTAAACCAAAATCATACAGACTATTTGTTTTACGTCCTTTTCTAACAAATATTTCTGTGCTGTTGGTGTATGCATTTTCTTTTTTATATAATACTGTAACTGCATTTGGTCCAGCAACGATTTTTTTAATATTGCTGTAATTTTTTCCATAAGATCCTGTCAAGCCATTTATTGGAATGCCGGAAACAGATTCGACCATTTCAGCATGACCCCAAATAACTAAACGATCAGTAGTTCCATCTTTTCTTGCCAAAATACTATAATCTGGGCCACCTTCTATAGCAAATATTTTTTTACTTTGATACACTGTTTTGTTGGCTTCAGTGTAAACGAGGTAGGGAGTGTGGTCTGCATTTGTATCTGAAACAGAAGTATCTTTGCATCCATAAGTAAGACCTCCCAATGACCATTGATCTGCGTAAATTTCACCTGTTGGCAAGAAAACGTCTATAGCGTTAATTCCACTGTTGCCGCTAACATCCGTTTGTGTTGGACCCAAAACAGTTCCATCGGGTTTTACTTTAACATACTGACCCCATATTTTAATATTGTTATCATCAGACAACGCAATAGTATGGTAGTGTCCTGTGGCTACATCTGTAAACACTGGCGTATCAACGCGAATCGACCCAGCATTGCCTCCATCAAATACATAACCCTTTGTATCATTTTCATCGTTGATAAGAGAATCTATTCCAATTTGGTAAAGATAACACCTAATGTCGCAGGGAGATGACTGATTTGATATTCTGTTACACTTAAATTCATTTATGTAAGTGACGCCTGGTATATTGTTTATTCTTTGAGCGTCGTAAAGCCGTTCCCATTCTTCGTTTGTAAAATAACCGGGTTTTGGAAAGTTTTTATAAAAAGTTAAACTATTTGTTGCAACATTTAATTTTTCTGATGATGCTGATGTTGGTTGTTTTACTGCAGATGCCGTGGGGTATCCATATGAAGTTTGTTTATTTGAACCGTCAAGATTACTTGAATCCGGTGTCATGAAAAGAGCGCCATCAAATGTGATGGCTGCACTGTGGTTTACTCCCGAAGCAACATCTTTGTAAATAAAATAATTATTTTGTATTCTACCAACAGCTCCGGGAAGACCCAAAAATGGAATCCAACTTGGAACAAAATAATCAGAAATAAAATTATTTGATTGATAAAAAATACAATGGGGATTACTTCCCCATGCACGAATAGTATAAGCGCTCACAAATCCACTTTGGTTATTAAATTTTCCATAAAATGGTTGATAATTTGAATCACCGTTTTGTCGGAAGTATCCAGAATTTGAAAACAAACTCCGCTGTTGGGCTGAGCCAAAAGCATCTCCCTCGGTAGGGCCCAAAACTCTTCCCTGATTGTAATCTACTAAGGCTACAGCACTAGAACCTTTAGAAGAAACTTTAAGTACTGTTCCATCACTCAAATTAGTAGAACTTGACACAGCTTGAAGTTCATCTGCGTAACTTAAGTGTGCAGGATAGCAACCAAGTTTTGCTACACTGTTAATTACACTCTGTGCATCTGTTCCACAGAATCCGTTTGATTCGTGACCAAAAGCTTGAAGCTTACCAGAATTAGTTGTAGCAAACCAAGTTCTATCTCCACCATCCAAATTAAAAAACTCTAAAGGGTAATCATCTGGTGGAATGAGGTTCGGTGAGTATCCATAATCATTACATCCACCTTCTTCGCAGCCCCACGCTGTCAACCCTGATGTATCTGGTGTCGGATACAGTTTAACTCTCCGTGGAGCCCAGAACATCTGTCCAGGAGCTCTTTGATGTGACTGAGGTCTGATAAGTTGTTTTATATTTTTTGAACTAAAATATGGTTTAATGTTTTCCCATGTTTTTTCTGGCCCACACGCACCAGTCAAAGTATACAAAAAATCTATAAGATTTAAATATCCACTTTTTCCTCCAACCATGATATCATCCATGGAATCTCTGAATGTAACATCTATATCACCTGATGGAAGTTCTTCAACGGCAGTATTATCTAATATTTCAGAAAGTTCATCTGCAACGTCTGGGGCATGGTCTTTTACGCTTAAAATATTATATTTGATCATTTGTTTCAACCAAGTTGAAACAAAATTGTAATCATCAACATCCGATTTAAATATCAGTGGCTCGTTGTATCTGGTTTCTCCATTGCGAACTGTAATATTATAAAAATATTTGTAAAACTGTTCTAAAAACTGTTCACCATCAAAATACTTACCATCAATTTTAATATCATATTTTTGCGACAAAACTTCCATCGCATATATGTCAGCATAAAAAATTGGAACTGTAGAAGATCCATATATTACACTTCGTGGGAAAGATTTCATGGTTTGAAAACGTAAAGCTTCCCGAGGATCGTATGTAAACTTAGTTGGAGCTACTATTCCACCGTAAGGACGTTCATATGGAAGAATAAGTAAACGAGCATGATTGAAGGTCGGTATAGGTGCTGGGCAAAAAAGAACTTTACTGTGATAAGCCCAACATTCAAAGTGGTGATCAATGCCGACCAATCCTACTAATTTATGATATAACAGGTCTTTTTTATTGTAAGCTGTTTTAAACTTTACAGAAGACCATTCCATGTTGCCAGCTTGATTTTTACCAGTTTGAATTATGGTGCTTTTGTATGTTGGTCCTAAAGTTTCATACTCGGAAGGAATTGCACTTCCATAATTAATAATATCATGTGCTGCTGTTGCAGTTCTATTTGAAATTCTGTTTAGATAAGGAGAAACTCCTCTACTAAAACAAGAAAACTGGTAATTGGGATTAAAAAAAGGAAAATCTGGATTAGGTGATGATGAAATAGTTGTATTACAATATGGACCAATAGTTTGTGGTGTTTTTCCAAATCCACTTGCTTTGGGCCAAGCTGCAGCATTTAATCTTTTTACTTCAAAGCTTGGGTCACAATCGCTACCACCAGAAACAGCAGAGTAGGAACGATAACAGGTCATACAATTTGCTTCAGTCGTAGTCATTCTTGGCAAGAATGGATCTGAAGAAGGAAAGTAGCCTCCCATGTTTTCTCTTTGAGAAACATTAAATTGTTTTTTAACAGTATCTACTAACCCACCGCTCAAATGTGGGTACGCAAAACACTGGCATGGAAAGTTTCCACGTTCTCTACAAATACAATTTAGACCCCGAGAACAAAGATCATTGTAATAGCTTTTTATGCAACTTGCATCTAGATCTGGACCATTGTTTCCTCCGTTGCTAGACTGATCCCGGACATCCCCGATCACCAGATCACATGCTCTATATGCTTCATTGCCCTCTAAACCTGTTCGTTTCCATCCCTGTCCTTGCGTGACACTTGGATTATAATTAAAAATATATTCTGGGGGATACCAAACTAAAGAACACTGTGAATATCTGTATACCAAGTATAATGGCAATGCTCCGGGAGCTCCTCCATTAAACAAACACATTTCACATTG
>Ga0208084_1000103_pt1 | contig 21619 bp, 24 predicted proteins | sample LakMenEpi14Sep09_FD_150698 | JGI IMG/M metagenome (GOLD analysis project Ga0208084, IMG submission 150698) | Freshwater microbial communities from Lake Mendota, WI - 14SEP2009 deep hole epilimnion (SPAdes) | ecosystem: Environmental > Aquatic > Freshwater > Lentic | place: Lake Mendota, Madison... | reverse complement strand
CCACTGGAGCCACTGGAGCCACTGGTCCACAAGGAAATACAGGTGCTACTGGAGCCACTGGTTCTCAAGGTATTCAGGGAAATACAGGAAACACTGGTGCCACTGGTCCACAGGGAAACACTGGTGCTACTGGTGCCATACCCACTGATTATGTAATTTCTTTCAATGGACTTACAGGTGCAGTCACAGGTGTAGCATCTATTCGTGGTCTTACTGGTGCTGTTGGAATCACCAATGGTACTGGAATCGGTCTGAGTGTATCTGGTCAGACTATGACCTTCAGTAATACTGGAGTATTGAGTATTAATGGTGGTACTGGTGCCGTTGCGAATGTTGCAAGAACAAATGTAGATAATAATTTTAGTACTGCTCAAACCATAGATGCACCAGGTGCATATCTTGAAATAATTGGTAGTGCTACCGCCTTTACTCTTACTCCTGGTGTGGGTATTGCAGTTAGTGATTCAGTTAATTTTCCTCAAACATTACAGTTTAATCAGACAGTTACTGCTACTACAGTTACTCTTCCTAATTATACTACAACTTTAGCAGGTCTTTCTGGTAATCAAACCTTCACCGCACTCAACACATTCTCTGCGGGGATTAGCGCTTCGGGTGGTGTGACTCTTGCAGGAACATTACAGGGAACAACTGCAAACTTTACAGGTCTTGTATCTTCCACTGTAGGTTTCTCTGGATCTGGAACCAATCTTACCAATATTGTTAAAACTATAAATGGTCTTTCTGGTGGTGTAACTTTTGCAGCAGGAACAAACATCACCCTGACGCCAGTAGGCAATACAATCACAATTGCCTCTTCTGGTGGCGGTGGTGGAAGTCCAGTATATGGTGTTACAACCAGCATTGATTTTTCTGAACAAATAAATCAAATAAAAGTAAGAGTCTATGGACCCAGTGTATTTTTTGGTTTTCAGCCTTCTATATTCAGCACAGCCGATTCAATAACAGACATAAGATTATCTACAGACAGTGTTTCGGAAATAATAACTTTTTCTAATATTGTAAGTTATGTTGCCAGTTATGCATCTGATTTAAATGCTTGGGTTGTAGAAATTACTGCAAAACCTCCATTTAAATTTAATACAACCGCAGAAACAATATATAGCAGTCAATTTTTTAATAATTTATCAGCATCTTGGACGGTTGGTGCATTAAGTTTTCAAGATTCTTGGGCGGATGGTGATGGAGGAGTTTTTGATAATGTTGAACTTATTCACAAGCCAGAAACTTTTGTGACAAAAACTTTGACAGGAATCACCTGGGCCAATGCAAGTTCTTTCATAACCTGCAAAGTCATGGGGCTTACATCTGCAGACCATACGGCAGAAGATGCCATAATCGAAGGCGTTCAGTTTGAGATAAATAATATAGTTGGAGGCACAGGCTTTGATATTATCGGCCATGCCCCAGAAGAAACATACGGAAAATACACGATTGAGTGTTTAGGTCAATAAGGAGAATATGAAAAATGGGCGTTAATATAAAAGGCGGAAACGATTCAGCAGGTTTGGCAAACGTAAGTTCAAATTATGAACTTCAGGTAGTTACTCCTCAAATTGAAGAAAATGCTGGATTCGTTCAACTGAGCACCGAGGTTGATCCCGGTGATGTCTTGGGAACAAGAACAGTTATTGCGGCTGAGTGTTCGGATGACTATAGACTTCGCGTTGGCGTTGACCAAACAATTTTTAATGCTTCGTTTGAAGGAACTTCAATTCTCACCACTACGTGGAGCCAGTTGCTGACATCCATGACAGCTACCCAGTCAAGCAACTTCTTGACTTTAAACGCCGGTTCATCAACTACATCAGGACACGCAGCATACATTCGTACGCACAGACATATTCCGACATTTGGAACATATCCAACTTATGTTGATATGTGGATTCGGGAAGTGAATGTTACTACAACTAATGCTGTTAGTGAATGGGGTCTCCTTTATGTAACTACAGCAGCAACAGCACAGCCGATTGATGGTATATTTTTCCGTCGTCTTTCTGCTGGAGTTTTGAAAGCAATAATTACAAATAACTCTGTTGATATTGCAGAAGCCATAATTACTACAACAAATGTACCTCCACGTGATGGTTCTGGAACCTTTGATCCTACTGAAGCAAACCACTATCTGATCGCATTCCACAATGACGTAGTCAGATTCTGGATAAACGACGTACTTGTAGCGGAAATCGAATGTCCGGGTGCACAAGCACAGTTCTCGGCATCTTCTTCCAATCCTGTTGGATTTAGAGTAGTAAACACAGGTACAGTATCTCCATCCGCTCGCCAGCTCTTGGTTGGATACGTAAACGTAGGTATTGGTGATCAAAACACAAACAAGCCATGGTCCCACGCAATGTGCGGTCTTGGAAACGGAGCATATCAGCTTGCCCAAGGCAACACTCCCGGCCCAACAGTCACACGTGCTTCGGGTGCAGCAGGCCACCCCGCAAGCGGTACTGCACGTGCTGCAGGTACATGGACTGCCACATCTGCTCCTGCACTAAACAACTTGGGTGGTCTATGGACATCACCAGCAATATCCACTCTTGCATCCGATGCAGATTATCCAGTATTTGCTTTCCAAAATCCGACAGGAACCGCAACCCTTCCCGGAAAGACTCTGTATATTACTGGTATTCGTGTAGGTGAAGCATATGTTTCAGCAGCAGCGTCAACTAACTCAATTTTATTGTCTTATATCGTAATGGTCGGATCCAGTGCAGTTGCAACCAGCACAGCTGATGCAGCCACAACTGTTTCTGGTAAATCTATTACTGTAGGCGGTCACGGATTTCTTTCAACCGAAGTGGTTGGAAACTATAAACCCGGCTTTGAAGTAAGATTTGATTCACCGTTAATGATTCCGGCTGGCCATTACTTTACCTTTGTTGTACGTCCCTTCGGTACCGTAACAAGCAATACTCTTGTTGTCACAAGCAGCCTTGCAGTCAATGGATATTTTGAATAATGGCTTTTTTACAAATAATTCAAACTTCTCACGGTGTTCCTGCTCTATATTGGAAACTTACATCCGTTACTTTTAATTTAAATCGCTCTTGCACATTGACATTGAGCGGTTATTACGATGAAAATGCAAGATTAAATAACAATGAAAAAATGAAAGAAATTTCATATACTGTTGAAGTAGGTAACATGGCAACGGTATTTCCTACTGGATTTAATCTTATTGATGCGTATAACTACATTAAGACACAACCAGAGTTTTTATTTGGTGCAGAATCTTTGTTATGAATTGAAAAGAGGAAAAAATGGGTGTAAAGATCATAGGTGGAAATAGTTCAGATAATTTGGTGGATGTTGATGAATTTAATCAAATAAAAGTCGTAACACCACAGAGTGACACCGGAATGACTGCTGGTTACGTGCAAATGAGCACAGAATTGGATGAGGGAGATAGCAGGGGAATTCGTAGTCTGATTGCCCTAGAGGCATCTGACGATTATCGCCTTCGTGTTGGAACTGATCAATCGGTATTTAATGCAACCTTTGAGGGGACTATAGTTAATACAGTACTCTTTTCTAGCACTACATCCATAACTAGCGCCGCGCAAGCTAACGGATTTTTAACTTTAAACTCTGGTAATGCAACTACAGCATTTGCAGCTGCATATGTTAGAAGTTACAGACAATTTCCATTATTCGGAACTTATCCAACCCATGCAGATATTTGGATGGCGGAAGGTAGCCCAAAAGCAACAAATGCAATTAGTGAATGGGGATTCCTGTACCTTACGACAATTGGTACTCAACAACCGCTTGATGGCATTTATTTCAGACGCATTGGTGGTGGACAACTTAAGGGAATCATTACACGCAACGCAATTGATGTCGCAGAAGTTTCATTGAATGCTTCTCCGGTCCCTTCACGCGATGGAACTGGTCTTTTTGATCCTGAAGAAGTGAATCACTATATAATAGTCGTATATAATGACGTTGCAAGATTTTGGATAAATCATGTTTTGGTTGGAGAAATTCTCTGTCCCGCAGATGCTCCACAATTTTCAGGATCATGCAACGTTCCTCTGGGATTCAGAACGAATAATATCGCTGCCACATCTGGAATAAGAACATTATCAATTGGATGTATTAACGTAGGTTTTGGAGATCAAAACATAGTAAAGCCATGGTCACATGCAATGACAGGAATGGGCGGTGGTGCATACCAATTGCAGGCAGGAAACACTCCGGGACCAACCGTAACACGTACTGCACCCGGTCAAGGACACCCCGCAAGCGGTACGGCTCGTATTGCCGGTACATGGACTGGTACTTCTGCACCCGTTCTTAGCAATTTAGGTGGTCTTTGGACTAGTCAGGCAATCAGCTCCTTAGCATCAGACGTAGACTATCCAGTATTTGCTTTCCTAAATCCTGCAGGCTCACAAACAAGACCGGGAAAGACACTGTATGTCACAGGAGTTCGCATAGGAGATACAGTTCCTAGCGCTGCAGCAGCAACCAACCCAATCTTTATATCTTATATTGTAATGGTTGGTGCAAGCGCATCTGCAACCAATACAGGCGATGCAGCCACAACTGTATCAGGAAAATCAATCGTAATAGGTGGCCATGGATTTTCAGCAACGGAAGCTGCAGGAAGCCATAAAGAAGGATTCAGCATGGACTTTACATCACCTTTGATGGTTCCTGCTGGACACTATATTACTTTAGTTGTACGTCCATTTGGTACGGTTACGCTTAATACGATGGTATTGAGAGGAAGTGTTCAATTTAACGGATACTTTGAATAATATAATTGACAAATATTTTTAATGTGATATAATTTTTATATGTACCTAAACTACCACAAAGCCGATCCAAGCGTTGTAGATCCCAATTATCAAACCCAGCTTGCCGCATGCTTTGATCTTGCTGCGTATATTCCAAAAGAAGAAAAGGTAAAAGTTTGGGAAGGCAAGGATACTACTGAGATCGAACCTCAGTATGATTACGACAAGGATTCTCACTACATTCTTTTGATGCCCGGAGAGCGAGCCTTGGTTCGAACTGGGTTGACTTTTGATATCCCGAGTGGTTATTCAATCAGACTTCATCCTAGGTCTGGCATGGCTTTAAAGTACGGTCTCGCGCTGGCAAATTGCGAAGGTGTGGTCGATGAAGATTATACCTACGAAACAAAACTAATAATGATTAATACCAATCTCCAAGAGCCTATTAAGATTTACAATAAGGATAGAATTGCTCAGGCTGAGATTGTAAAGTACGAGCAGATGAGACTTATCGAAATTTATAATACGCCTGATCTAAAGTCAGACCGAATCGGTGGGTTCGGAAGTACCGGAAGATCCTGATTTCTTTTTGGGCCACCGGACGGATTTGAATTCCTTCCAAACGGCATAAAAAGTAATAAGGCATATTACGACGTACCAAAAACTCCATTCAGAACCTTGATTTGGTGCTCCGAAGAAAGGTTCTTTTAGTACGCTATGAACTGCATTCCCTTGTTTGTCCAATGGAGAAATAATCTGAGGTGTAGTGCAGGAGGCCAATAAAATCAGAGGTAAGAGATATTTCATGATTTATTTCCTCCTGCGGCTGTGCCAAAGTAGAAGCCAACAACGGCCAAAAGAACTTGACGGTTTTCTTCAGCAAAGAGATATCCGGGGATTTCTACAAAATACTTTCGGGTTGTCTCCGGCACTAAGCTAAAGAAACTCTCTGGTTGTTTTTGAGTAAACTCTGCAAACGTAGAGATTCCAAAGAATGGCAGAACAAAGGGTGCGGCAACCACGGCAAACAAGCAAGCGAGAACAATAATTTGTCTTACGCCTTTACCGACATCTAATGGAACTCTCTGTGCTGCTTTGTCCTGATTGTCTGTAGTCTGTTTGTTGGCTTCAATTGCCATCTTAAACATGTCTTTTTGGTCTTGGGCCCTTTGTGCCCAGTAACGGAACAGAAATCCCGTCACTCCTCCACCCAGTAAAGATATTAATTCTGTCGGCATTTTACCTCAATTCCTTTGGTATGAAAGTTGCAATTCTATTGAGCCACGAATTTCTTCAAAATGGTTTATCATGATTTCTTCTTGGGCTAAATTTGGCTCATAGTCTTTATGCCATTGAACCAAGATAAATCCTACATTTATGCTTTTATTTTTGATCGGAAGGCATGCAATGTGTGAAATGAATTCATCTTCAAAGAAATGTTTAGCAAAACTATTTTCAGGCAATGCTTGAACGGAATAAATCATTGATCTGTTTTCCAAAACTTTTGTAAGCAATGGAACAAACAAAGAACACAGAGTATTTTTAAATTTTAATGCTTGTGAAGTATAGCCTTTATGGGAAGACTCATGGGAGACAGAAAACTTTCTCATAGAAATTCCATCCATATAATATTCACCATTATGGAATTGCATTAGGCTGGCACGCATAGCATTAGAAGCAATTCGGAGTTCCGTTAATCTTTCATTGATTTCACTGTGAATTAATATAAAATTGTCAGTTTTAGTTTTTGATTTCCAGAAACGGTGAACGCCTACTCCTATTCCTAGGCTTCCGGCAATCCACCACGCTATACTTTCAATTGTTTTTGGTACTTCTAGAAATCCAAATGACATTAAAATCTCCCTGTCTGAATATTTAGGTTATTGACTTTTAGGCTTAAATAGGTTATAATAATCATATGACTAGAGATGAATTATTTCAATTGCACGCAGAATTGTGCAATCGTTCTTTAATTTTAATGAAACAAAAGTCCGCAGACTATGCAACAGGATCTGATCCCTTTGCCAACTTCAAAAGAGGTGAAATTTTAGGGTTTGCCACAGCCGAAGAAGGGCTTATGCTTCGTGTTGTGGACAAAATTTCCCGGATTTCAACCTTCCTACAGCGTGGAGAGCTAAAAGTGGAAAACGAATCGGTCGCGGACAGCGTGATGGACGTGATCAATTATATGGTTTTGCTGCAAGGTATGTTGGAAGATAAATCTAAAAAGGCTAAGTGATGAAATTTTATACAGCGTGTACCATCAAGGGCAACAAAATTCTAGTTCGTGGCTACGACAAGGGTGTTCGATTTACTGAGACTGTTTCTTTTAAACCCTCCCTTTTTGTAAAGTCCGACAAACCGAGTTCTCACAAAACCTTGCGAAACGTTAATGTTCGCAGAGTTAAGTTTGACACGCTGTATGAATGCCGAGAGTTTCTTGACCAGTACAGAGATCTAGAGGACACCCCCATTTATGGAAACACTGATTTTGTCACTCAATATCTCATGGAGACTTATCCGTCTGAGGTGGAATACGATCTTTCCAAAATCAAGATAGCATACATTGACTTGGAATGTGAGACTGAAAATGGTTTTCCAGATCTAGAGAGACCAAATGAGCGCATCAATTTGGCGACCATTCGGATTGGAAACACTAATAATGTAATCTCTTTGCATGATGTAAATCTCCCGGACTGCAAAGTCTATGTTGAAGATACAGAGAAAGATCTCATTGGTCGTATCTTTGATATTCTAAAGAAAGAGGATGTGGACATCATCACTGGATGGAATATTCGCCTGTTCGATATTCCCTACATCATGGGTCGTGCAAAGCTTTTCTTTGAAGAGAAAGAAATTGCTGCATGTACGCCTTTTAACATGATAAAGGAAAGGCAAATCAAGATCGGAGAGCGAGCGTACACAGTGTACGAAATGCCGGGTTATACTATTCTAGATTACTTGGATCTTTATAAAAAGTTTTCTGGTACCAACCAAGAAAGTTATGCTCTAAACTTCATCTCGCGAGTAGAGTTGGATGAGCAAAAACTTGACTATAGCGAATATGGTTCTATGAAAGAGTTTTATACTCAAAACTTTCAAAAGTTTGCTGAGTATAACGTCAAAGATGCTGTGCTCGTTGAACGGTTGGACAACAAACTAAAACTAATTGATCTGGCTGTCTCCATTGCATACGAAGCAAAGATTGGATTCGATACTGTATTCTTCGCAACTCGCATCTGGGAAACCATCTGCTGCGATTATCTTCTGAAAAATAATATCGTCCCACCGCTCAAGACAAAGTACGCCAAGGATGACCAATTTATTGGTGCGTATGTAAAAGAAGTCATACCCGGCCTTTACAAAAACATTGTTAGCTTTGATGCTACAAGTCTATACCCAAGCATCATCATGGGATGGAATATTTCTCCGGATACTTGCATCAAGTCTGATTGCTCTTTTAATGCCGATGACTTTCTTAGAAGCAAGCGCAAAGAAATTCCAAGTCTGTTGGAGGAGGCAGAAGAAAACGACGCATGCCTTGCCTGCAACGGAAGTATGTTTACTAAAAAAGCCCGAGGCTTTATTCCTATCTTGATTGAAACTACATTCAATCAACGCCAAGAAGCAAAGAAGAAGATGATCCAACTGGAAAAGCAGTATGAGTCAAACAAGGATGCTTCTTTATTGCCTCGGATTTCAGCGCTAAAGATTCGCCAATCAGTAAAAAAGATTTTGGCTAACAGTTTGTATGGTTGCCTTGGAAATCCTGCTTTTACATATTCATCTCCTGAACTGGCAACAGCCGTTACTGTCACTGGACAGGTTATTATTCGCCAAGCAGAAATAGAAATGAATGGCTTTTTGAACTCATTGGTTAATAGCAGCAACGACAAAGACTACGTCATTGCTGTCGATACAGACTCAGTATATCTAAACCTTGAAGACCTAGTAGCCAAGGAGAATCCAGTTGACCAGACTGATTTTGTAAACAATGTCTGCGAAACTCAGATTCAGGCTAAACTGAACTCAGTCATGGAAAACCTTTCACAAACCCTGAAGTGCAAAGAGAACAAGATCTTCTTCAAGCGAGAAGCAATCGCTGCCGTTGGGATGTTTGTCGCAAAGAAGCGATATGCTCTTCTTGTAAATGATCTAGAAGGAGTTCGGTTTGCCGAACCAAAACTAAAGATCATGGGTATGGAGACTGTCCGAAGCAGTACTCCGCTGATTGTCCGAAATAAACTGAAGGACTGTATTAAGATCATTCTCACCAAGACTCCTGATGAACTTAAAAAGTATGTCCAAGATTTCAAGAAGGACTTCATGAAGCTTCCTTTGGTTGAAATTGCATCGCCACGTAAAGTCTCTGGTATGGATAAGTACAAAGATAACTTTACAATTTACAAGCAAAGCACTCCGATTGCTACTAAAGCATCTTTGCTTTACAATGCACATCTTAAGAAGTTGGGTCTTGATAAATCACATGCCCCGATCAAGGAAGATGATAAAATTAAGTTTGTGTTTATCAAGATTCCAAATCCGTATGGCAAGGGTGGGCGAGATGCGGTTATAGCCTTTGTCTCTGACCCCCCACCCGAGTTTGAACTAGATAAGTATGTGGATCGCGAAAGGCAGTTTGAGAAGACCATGCAGGAACCATTGGACAATATGCTTACGGCAATTAATTGGTCAATTAGTGATCATCCAACCCTTGAATCTTTTTTTGGATGAGATATAATATACATTATGTCAAGTGACAATTACACAGAAGAAATTTCATATGTTTTGGAAGATCCTGTCATATCAACAAAAAGCATCGACGATATAATGGCATACTGTTATCCAAACGCGTTTACATCACAAAAAAAGCTGTCCAATAAACAGATTTACAAAATGGATTTTGATTACAACGAAGAACTAGATGGACCAATCGTTTCCACTCATGATTTTCTTGATTGGAAAAAAAAGGCCGAGGGTTATCGAAAAGAATGTGACAATTTAAAATCATTGATTAGTAAAATTAATGAAGAAAATCAAAGTCTCAAGGAACAAATTCAAGAACTAAAAGAAGAGTTGCGCGATTTGAACGCACTCTTAGATTAAAAACTATGTCAAAATATCTACAAACTTTAATTAACAAACTAAACAATCCAGACGCTGCAATCGTGGCAAATGGACTAGAAGGCTCAGATGTAACCGGGTTCATTGATACCGGTTCCTATGTGCTTAATGCTTTGCTTTCGGGCTCCATTTATGGAGGCTTGCCAAGTAACAAGATTACTTGTTTGGCTGGAGACCCAGCAACGGGCAAAACTTTTTATGCTATTGGTATTGCAACACAGTTTTTGCAAAGCCATAAAGAAGGAGTCGTAGTTTACTTCGACACCGAACAAGCCGTAACCACTGAGATGTTTGAGAAGCGTGGTGTAGACACTAGCCGCATTGCAGTGGTTCCAGTGGCTACTATTGAAGACTTCAAGACTCAAGCTTTAAAATTGGTAAACGATATTCTGGAAACACCAGAGGAAGATCGTAAACCTATTTTCATGATTCTTGATTCATTGGGGATGTTGTCTACCGAAAAAGAAATGAATGATTCGGCTGAAGGTAAGAATGTACGCGACATGACCAAAGCACAACAGACAAAAGCAACGTTTCGCGTGTTGACTTTAAAGTTGGGCAAGGCAAAAATTCCAATGTTGCTGACCAACCATACGTATCAGGTAATCGGTGCTTATGTTCCCACCAAGGAATTGGGTGGTGGCATTGGTCTTAAGTATGCAGCCAGCACTATTCTGACTCTTTCCAAAAGCAAGGATAAGACTGAAGATGGCGTTGTTGGTAACTTTATCAAGTGCACTAACTACAAGAACCGATTTGTTAAGGAAAATACTCAGGTAGAAACCCGCCTAAACTATACTACTGGGCTTAGTCGATATTACGGACTGACTGACCTTGCTATAAAATATAATATATTCAAGAAGGTCTCAACCCGTATTGAACTGCCGGATGGGACTAAGGTATTTGAGAAAAATATCGATGAAGATCCCGAAAAGTATTTTACCAAAAACATTCTTGATCAGATTGACGCGAATGTTCAAAAGGATTTTAAATATGGCTCCAACGACTGAGAGTACCAGCTATAAGTTTATTGACACTGATCCAAAGTATGCTGATTTGGATACAATGCCAATTAAAATTGTCACAGGTGAGTATGCAAATGTAGAATTTCGTTTCAAAAGAATTAGCATTTCTCCTACTGACGATAATCTTAACGTAACATTTGATGTTGAAGTTCTTCAAGCCCCGAAAAATGTAAATGTGGATTTAAATCACCAACCATTCATTGACTTCTTGGGCGAAATCCTGTATGATATAATGGTAAACAGAGAAGACATCGAAACACAGGTCGATAAGCGGGATGAGCCCGTTGATCTAGAAGCCGATGTCCACGAAGATCCACATGGAAAAGATCATCCTTAAGAATCTGGTTAAGCGAGACGATTATGCAAGCAAAGTACTCCCCTTCCTCAAGGAGGAGTACTTTTCTTCTAAGGTAGAGCGCATCGTATTTAATACGGTGTCGCAATTCATCAGCAAGTACAATGCACTTCCAACTAAGGATGCACTTGATCTTATTCTGGAAAACCAGAAGGGTCTGAGCGAGGAAGAGTATCGTGGTTCAGCCAAGTTGATTTCCGAAGTCTACAGCAATAATGATGGCGAAGATATCAATTGGCTGTACGATAGCACTGAAAAGTTTTGCAAAGATAAGGCATTGCACTTGGCTATCCTTAGTTCCATCAATATTTTGGATGGCAAGGAGCAGAATCTTTCAGAGACTGCAATCCCCGATATTCTTAGCAACGCCTTGGCTGTGAGTTTTGATACTCGCGTAGGTCACGACTTCATGGAAGATGCTCATTCTCGCCATGATTTCTATAATAAGACTGAACGTCGCGTTCCATTTGATCTTGATTATTTCAATATGGTGACTGGCGGCGGTACTCCTACCAAAACCCTCAACATCATTATGGCCGGCACTGGTTGCGGTAAGAGTCTTTTCTTGTGCCACCATGCAGCGGCATGCTTGATGAATAACCTCAATGTGCTTTACATCACTATGGAGATGGCAGAAGAGCGCATTGCTGAGCGCATTGATGCTAATCTTCTGGACATGCCTGTCCAAGATCTTCGCAGCATGTCCAAGGGGACGTATCATAAAAAGATCGATGAACTGAAGCATCGATGCCAAGGAAGACTCATCATCAAGGAATATCCGACTGGCGAGGCTAACGCTAATCATTTTCGTATTCTCTTGCAGGAGTTGGCAACAAAGAAGAAGTTCAAGCCTGATATCATCTTCATTGACTACCTGAATATCTGTTCTTCGGCCCGAATTAAGAATACCGGAAACACGAATAGTTACCATTACATCAAGTCTATTGCCGAAGAGCTTCGTGCATTGGCTGTTCAGTTTGATGTCCCGGTGTTCAGTGCAACTCAGGTCAACCGTAGCGGATTTGCAAGCACCGATATTGGTCTTGAAGATACTTCGGAATCTTTTGGTCTTCCTGCTACTGCAGATTTCTTTGCTGCTCTTATTCGTACTGATGAGTTGGATGATGCAAATCAACTTATGGTCAAGCAGTTGAAGAATCGATACAACAGCACGGCAAGCAACCGTAAGTTTGTAATTGGAGTGTCGTTTGCCAAGATGAAGTTGCACGACGTAGAACAAGACGACCAGCCAGTTATGGTCAGTTCCAATCAGACGGATACGAAAAAGAAGAAGAGTGACGAGGATGATTACTACCGCGCAGTCTCCAAGACGGCGCGTAAGGTTGGTCTTGATTGGCAAGTCTAATGTACAACATAGTTGACAAAAAATTCATTAATATGATTTCTGGGTCACTTGAAAAGTTTAAGTGGCGTAGAGACAATATTGCTACGTGCAGATGTTTCATGTGCGGGGATTCTAAGAAGAATAAAAGCAAAACCCGTGGTTATTTCTACATGAACAAAGGACAGTACTTTTACAAGTGCCACAATTGTGGATTTGCTTGTACGGTAAAAACTGTCTTGGATAATGTAGCACCTGAGTTAGCGTTGGAATATACGTTGGAGACTTACAAAGGGTTTACCTTTGGAGCCAAAGAAGCCTACATAGCAAGCAAACCGGAAGTAATAGTGCCTGATTATATCGGTACTTGTATAACGGATTTGCCACTTGCACACAATGCAAGAAGCTATGTTTCCAAAAGACAAATTCCTGTTGATAAACAGTCATTGCTATATTACTGCTCTGATTTTTCAAAGATTGCAAGCCGTTTCTTAAAAGAAGCAACTGTCGAATCTCGGCTTGTAATTCCATTTTTTGACGAAAATAAAACTATTATTGGAGTGCAGGGTCGGGCATTGTCGCCTACCGCTAAGGTGCGATACATCACCTATAAAAGTCCTCACATTGAGCGACTGTGGTATGGACTAGATCGTGTTAACACTCTTAATGATGTGTATGTCGTGGAAGGACCACTGGATTCACTTTTCCTTCCCAATGCAATTGCAATGGTTGGTTCAAGTTATCCTGAGTTGTTGCCCAACAAACTTCAAAATGCAAAATTAATTTTTGCCTTTGACAATGAACCACGGAACGCAGAATTACACCACATGATGGAAAAAGCCATTGAACATGGTCACCGTATTGTGATATGGCCAAACATCCCAGAAAAAGACATCAATGAGATGGTGATAAACCATGGGTACGGAAAGACTAAAGAGATGCTAGATAGTAATACGTACTCAGGTAATATTGCCAGACTTAAATTTTTAACATGGAGAAAATCAAATGGAAGATAATCATGATGACGAAGCATATGCTGACGCACAGTTGAAGGTATGTCAAGCATTTTTGCAGTTTAATTCGTTCTTTACCGAATATGTCAAAGAACTTGACCCAGAATTATGGAAAAAAGCTTTGGAATATGCAAAAGATAGCATCGACATTCCCGGAGTAGAACTTCGTTTTATTGATGAAGATGAAAACGGCGACGAAATAAAGGATTAAAATGTTAAAGCGTGTGAGTGTTTTAGATAAAGGTCATGTAGATTTAATTACTGTTATGGGCAACGATTTGACTGTAGTCAACGCTGCCAGGGTTTCCTTTAATAAGGAAAGCAACTGGGGAGGTACGCAAGAAGATTATACTGAACTTCCCGGAAAAGATGAACCATTTTCTTCTTATCTTTCAAACAAAGATGAAAAACTTATTTCATATCTTGCAAAGCATAAACATTGGACTCCTTTTGCACATCCTCAGATAAGTCTTCGCATCAAGGCTCCAATTTTTATTCGCACACAGTTGTTTAAGCACAAAGTTGGATTTGTTGAAAATGAAGTTAGTCGTCGTTATGTCACGGATCCACCAGAAGTTTATATTCCGAGATGGAGACTTGCTCCAACAGATGGAGCTAAACAAGGTAGTTCGGATTTTATTCAAGACGAGATAGTTGAAGTTAACTTGAATATGCAGTATAATAGTGTTATTACAGGAGCAGTTAAAACATATGAAGATCTTTTGGAACAAGGTGTCGCCCCAGAACAGGCAAGGTCAGTCCTCCCCCAAGGTACTTACACAGAATGGTGGTGGACAGGATCTCTTGCAGGATACGCTCGCGTCGTACAGCAGAGGTCAGACCCGCATGCACAGTGGGAAGTTCGCGAATACGCGAATGCTATCGGGAATCTTATACTTCCATACTTCCCAGTCTCATGGGCAGCTTTAACTGCTAAATAAAACACCAACCAAGGAAACCATATGCAAAATTTACCAGCCTTTCAGGAATTTATTTTTATTTCTCGCTATTCTCGCTGGATTGAAAGTGAGAATCGCAGAGAAACATGGGAAGAGTGTGTAGACCGATGGTGGAATTACTTTACCAATAAAGTTCCCCACCTTGCATCTAGACGCGATGTACGCGAAGCCATTCTAAACATGGAAGTTCTTCCTTCTATGCGCAGTCTCATGACGGCTGGTCCTGCATTGGACCACGACAATACTTGCATATACAATTGCTCGTATCTGCCTATTGATTCCATCGATTCGTTTGCAGAGTTGTTTGTTGTATTGATGAATGGCACTGGAGTTGGATACAGTGTTGAGCGTCAGTATACAGATAAGCTTCCAAGCATTGCCGACAAAATTGAAAAGAATTTTGATGTCGTTATTCATGTGGAAGACTCCAAAGAAGGTTGGGGCAATGCACTAAAGAATCTGTTAGAAGAACTTTACCGAGGCAATCACGTAAAGTGGGATGTTTCAGAAGTTCGTCCTGCTGGAGCAAGGCTAAAAACATTTGGTGGTCGTGCCAGTGGTCCAGCCCCGCTTGATAATCTGTTTAAGTTTATCGTAAAGATTTTTTATTCAGCACAAGGTCGCAGACTTACTGCACTGGAATGTCATGATATCTGCTGTGCGATTGCCAACGCTGTAATTGTCGGTGGAGTTCGTCGTTCTGCAATGATTTCATTGAGCGATCTTTCTGACCGTGAAATGGCACTGTGCAAAAGCGGTGCATGGTGGGAGCAGGCTGGCTTCCGTTCATACGCTAACAACTCAGCAGTATACCGAGGTCGCCCTCCAATGGGTCAGTTCCTTGAGGAATGGACTTCGCTCTACAACAGCCACAGCGGTGAGCGTGGAATGATTAACCGTCAGGCACTTCAGGCACAGGCTGTGAAGAGCGGTAGAGACGGAAAGTGTGAGTACGGTACCAATCCATGCTCAGAGATTATTTTGAAGCCATTTGAGTTTTGCAATCTTTCAACTGTCGTGGTTCGCCCCAACGATACCCGCGCTTCTTTGAAAAAGAAGATTGAAATTGCAACCATCATTGGTACTGTTCAATCTACTTTCACCTACTTCCCATATCTTCGTCCCGAGTGGAAAAAGAACTGCGAAGAAGAGCGCCTACTGGGCGTGTCGATGACAGGTATCTTTGACAATAAACTTACAAGTGGCCTTGAAGGTAAGCCAAAGCTTATTCAACTTCTCCAGACTCTGCGTGAGCATGCAACGTTGACTAATCTACAGTGGTCTGAGACCTTGGGAATTAGCCCTAGTAAGTCAATTACTTGCGTCAAGCCCGAGGGCACCACTTCATGCTTGGTCGATTCTGCCTCTGGTCTCCATCCGAGATATGCAGACTACTACTACCGTAGAGTTCGCATTGACAAAAAGGATCCCATCTATCAGTTGATGAAAGACCAAGGGGTTCCGTGTGAGGACGATGTAATTAATCCTAACAATACAGCAGTCTTCACATTTGCAATGAAGGCATCTGCTGGTACCGTAACCACAGAAGACCTTCGTGCGTTGGATCACTTGGACCTGTGGAAGACTTACCAAGAGCATTACTGCGATCACAAGCCATCTATCACAGTCAACTATCGTGATAGCGAATTCCTTGAAGTCGGAAACTGGCTATGGGAAAACTTTGATTGTGCTACCGGAATTTCTTTCCTACCCGGTGGTGATTCACACTCTTATGCACAGGCACCGTTTGAAAGGATCGATGCAAGTACATATGAGATGCATCCTCAGATCAAGGTAGACTTTAATAAACTTTCTACGTATGAACAAGAAGACAACACCGAATCTGCAAAAGAATATGCTTGCCAAGGTGGAGCCTGCCAAATTATGTAAAGTTTGCACCGAGTGCAATATTACCAGACCGGTTGAGTGTTTTGCTAAAGTAAAAAACAAAACATCTCACCCGGTCTGGAGGCGCAATGTGTGCAATGAATGCAGAGATCGCCAGCGGACTCCTGAGCAGCGGCTATTAAAAGAAGCCAAATACAGAGCAAAGAAAAAAGGGCTTGCGTTTGATTTAGAGTTATCTGACATTGTTATTCCTGCAACGTGTCCTGTATATGGAATGCCTATGCAATACAATACGGGATGGAACTCGCCTTCCATTGACAGGATAGAAAACAATAAAGGTTACACCAAAGACAATATTATAATTGTTTCGGTAAAGGCAAACAGCCACAAAAGTACTGCGACTCTAGATGAGTTAAAACAACTTGTATTATTTTATGATAAATTAATGTCCCATAAATAATGGGATGTTTCATACAATTGTTGGTATTGACTATTCAATGACTTCGCCTTGCTTGTGTCTCTTTGACACAAGACTTAAATTTTGTTTTGAAAATTGTCAATTTTATTTTTTGACAGACACAAAGAAGTATGCTAATAAATTTTTAGGCAATGTCAATGGTGAAATGTTTGATACCTACAACCATGACACTGAAAGATTTGATACTATATCTGAGTGGGCTATAAATCTTTGCATCGGTGCTGCCGAAGTAAGCTTAGAAGGATATGCATACAATTCTACTGGACGAATTTTTCATCTAGCAGAAAACGTTGGAATATTAAAGCATAAGCTTTACAAGAATGCAATTCCAGTAAGCGTGATTGAGCCAAGCCGTGTTAAGAAATTAGCCACAGGCAAAGGCAATGCGGACAAACAAATGATGTTTGATGCGTTTGAGGCTGAGACTCACGTAGACTTAAAGTCCGCTCTGTCCCAAAAAACACTATCGAATCCTGTTACGGATATTATCGATAGTTTTTATATTGCTAAAATTTTAGCCGAGTCAAAACTTAATCAAGAACCTTGACGCTGAACGACTCAACGATGGGTGCTGGCAGGGATTGAAGAATTTCATAATTATCCCAGTTTTCCTTTAGTACGCCCTTCTTTACCAGGTCAGCAATTGTCGCTTTCAATTTATCATCGATATTTTGAAAGTTGATATGGTTTTTGCCATTGTCAAGAGCAAGCTTTATAGCCATGGCTACACTATCCCCATATGGGAAGTCGTCAAAGCTTTGTTTTCTCACATCTGGTAAGATGTAATAAAGGAATCCAGCAATGTCCTGTTTTGGTACAATAGTAGAATGACGAGCATTGCTGCCCCCACATCCCATGTTATATACAACATGGGTTTCCATAAGATATTTTTCTATGATAATCTTTCTAGCCATTGCGTAAATATTTAGCTTCCGCCTCTTCGCTCTGTCGCGGCGTCTAGATTTCTCCTAAACCGCTTAGGCATTCCTGGCTTCATCTTGGACATTAGTTCATTCCAAGCTCCCCCAGTGGCTTTATTGGGGCTTAAAGTGGCATCCATAGCCATACCTACGGCTTCAGACCCATAATCACGAATTACCTTATTAGCTTTGCAGCTGGGGCATGGGTTTTTTAGGGGAACGTCATTCTTTGCCATGGTTAGGCTTTCCTCAAATTGATGATCACACTTTTCACATTTAAACGCATAGATTGGCATTATGTTATCCTTAAAAAAAACTGTATAGCTTCTTCAAAAATTAAATTTTTAGTCGGTTCTTTTGGCTTGTTTCGCAAAACCATTCCTGCTTCTTTCGGTGTCTTATTTCCTTTGGACAAGTTGCAGTCTCTGCAGCAAGCCACCATATTGACCCAACTATTCGATCCACCTCGGTGGCGAGGCACTACGTGGTCAATGGTGGCATTATCCTCAAGATCAATATTACAATACTGACAGACATATTTATCTCGTCTGAAAATATTCTTTTTACTGGGAAATGACTTCCGATTTGGTACTTTGATGTAATATTTTAAAATTAAAACTCTGGGAATTTTAATTTCACCGGACAAAGCCATAAATTTTAAATTTGTCTTTGTATCTGGATCAAAGTAAACTTTATTTTTGCTGATAAGATCCAATGCCCGTCTCATTGAAATAATATTCAAAGGACTTTGATCAAAATTTAAAAGTAGAACGGAGTTTTCAAGCATTGCTTGAGAGGTATTCCGTGAAAGACAGAATTTTGCTCTCGTTAGCTTGCTGGCGCTCTGCCTTCGAAGCTTCGATGGCTTGCAATTGACGGATTGCTTCTTTTTTAGACTCATGCTTACCTAAAATCTTTTCACCTGTAGAGTCAGTAACTACGTATTGATCGCCTGATTTCTTTATCATGCAATATTATTTATAGAACCTAAATAATTTAAGCCATGAATAAAGCGGTTTTATCCCATTTAAATAATCTTAGCAAACGTGCTGAAAAGATACATCAGCCTACCGTGGCCCAATACAAGCCATTTTCACCTTTTAGAACAAACACTGTTCAAAAAATTCAAGAAAATGTTTCTCCAAGTATTGGTTTTAAATTGTCTGACATTTTAAATAAATTAAACAAACCATGAAAATCTTTAATCAACTTCTAAATGAAGCGTTATCTGCTCAGGTAAATACAGATTATACTAGATTTCTTGTCGAGAAGCAATACGCCTTGACCAAAGAGACTGCTCGTATTTTGCTGGAACAGGACGAAGATGAAGATGGTGATGGCGCTCCAGATGTTCCATTTACTAGAACATATAAAGGAAACAAAATATATGTTCATTTGGACGTAGGTGGTCGTCGTGAAATACAAGTAGTAGACAGCTTGGACGATGCAAAGATTTTAGCAAGAAACTATGGAACTGGCATTGCATATGATAATAGTGGTAATGAATTAGATCTAAACGAAGCTTTAGAGGATGGAGTGGACAGAGATTATACTTCTTCGTTTAGACCACAGAAAAGAGATCGGACAAAATCTCCACTTTCAGCTAAAATGTCAAAAACTTATGAAACTCTCAGAGCAAAATTAGAAAAAGACATTGCAGCAAATGTCGCCGACATTACTGATAAAGAAGAGCAAATTGTTGGAAAGGGAAAAGGAAATGCGGAAAGTATTAAAAATTCTGCATTCTGGAAAGCTGTTTATGATGATCCCAGCCTTGCCTCTGTTTTAGATGTAGAAGAATATGAAAAATCGGGGTTTAAAGCAGACGAACCACTCAACATAAGAAAAGTTGGTGGACACACTTATGTTCCGTCAAGACAAATGGATCTCAGTGATCTTAAACCAGCTTCTCGTCCATATGCTTCAGGAGAAGCCGTTGGTCCAGTAAATCCAGAAGATGTTCCAGATGTAAAATTTATTGCTCCGGCGCACCCAAGTTTTGAACAAAAAGGTGGATTTGAACAGACAGCTACAAAGGCGGCGCGCTGGTTTGAAAAGCCAGAAAATATTAAAACAGCGCTGAGCATGGGCATCGGCGTTGGAGGTGCTTTAGGTTTAGCCAGAGCAGGTCTCTCTGCCATACCAAAAGTTGGACCCAGCCTTGCACCTTGGCTTATCGGCGCTGCAGAAGTTGGTTTAGGTGGATTGTATGGAATGCATCTTAAACAAGGTATCGAATCAGAAATCGAACAAGCAGAAAAAGGAAAGGGAGTGACTGTAGGGCAAGCTACTGCTGGTCAAGCTGCTGCTGAATTTCCTGTTGCCGCTGCAGGTGCAAAAATAGGTGGAGGAGTATTTAAACCTAGAACTCCAAGGCCAGCCGAGTTGGTAGAACCAAAAACCAAAGTAGCAAAACCTGAATCACCAAAGACTGATACATCGGCGAGATGGGATGTTCCGGGAACTAAAGACTATTCTGCTATTCTTAGACAACAGAGAGAAACATTTAAGGGAGATCCTTCACTGGAACCCGCATCTGTAGCTATGTTGAGAGAGTTGCCAACAAGCTATGGTAGAGAAAGTGCTTTAGCAGCCAAATTTAAAATTGGAAAAGATAAAGTTTCTATGGGAGAAATGACTCCCGGCGAACGTATAAACACATGGAGAAATCTGTTTAGATTTGGCCCAAAGGGAGCTTCCAAAAAAACTCCAACGTCTGCTTTAGATAAATTTGAACTTGTTAATCCATTAGAAGCTAAACCAGAAACATTTGTTGAACCACAAACTCCATTTGCTCCCGAAGCTTCCAGTTCAGGAACTGCGATAACACTTCCAAGGGGATTCCGAGGAAGACCGCCAAACTTTGTAGGATTCCCCTTTACTCCTCCTGCAGCATTACCAAAAAGACCATCAGAATTTGAATCTCCTGCAGATTATCAACGATCAAAAGAGGAAAACTTAGGTAGGGCTTTAACTGATAAAGAAGCAAAGGCATCTGCAGAAGAATTTGCAAAAGATTTAAGACAGGTTGAGGCTTCTAGAGTATCAGATAGAAGCACGCTTTTTGGAGACAGAGGTCCTGTCGCAATGAGTTCTACCGGAACTCCAAGTCGGGCTTCTGTGCTCGCAAGGATTCAACAATCTCCAGTCACTAAAGCAGCAGGGGTGATGGCTTCTGTTCCAAGTGTAGCCGACATGGCAGCAAAAGAAGCGTCTACAATTCCTGCAATAGTTGCAAGAGCACTTGAAACAACACGAACCCCTGCTGAACCGGCAGGTGTTCTACGGACTGCATACAGAGAATTAAAAGTACCAGAAGTAAAAACAGGCAAACCAGTAGAAGCACCCAAAATAGAAGCACCATCTTCAAAAGATATACCGGCTGGTTATGGGTTAATGAATCAGCCTGCAGATATTTCTCAATTTCCTGATGATGAGCCAGTTAGTTATGAATTGATGAATCAGCCTATGGAATTACCTCCTTCTTCGGATGAAGAAAAAACAGATTCTCCAGTTGCCGTTCCAGCTAACAGACCAAAAGCTTTACCGCAGCCGTCTGCAACACCAAGTACTGAAGCTCCAACCGCTTCACAGCAATCTCTTTTAAATGCAATTAAATCTGCCAGAAAAAACATAAAACTAGTTTCTGCTAAACCATCTGAGACTCCAGAAGCAATACCAGACCGTTCTATGGATTCTGTTGAAGCCGCTAGAGCTGCTGCTTCTTGGAGAGCACCTGAAAAATCAACAATATCTTTTGGCACTTCTGGTAAACCTAGTGGG
>Ga0208084_1000101_pt1 | contig 21974 bp, 24 predicted proteins | sample LakMenEpi14Sep09_FD_150698 | JGI IMG/M metagenome (GOLD analysis project Ga0208084, IMG submission 150698) | Freshwater microbial communities from Lake Mendota, WI - 14SEP2009 deep hole epilimnion (SPAdes) | ecosystem: Environmental > Aquatic > Freshwater > Lentic | place: Lake Mendota, Madison... | reverse complement strand
CAGGACGGGCAGCTGCCTGCCGGCCCGGGGACCTGGCTGGTGAACCTGGGGCTGGTGGGAGTCGCCGTGGGCGTGGGCGTGGGGCTGCTGGCGGCGCTGGAATGGGCCGCCGAGCCCCTGCAGGGCACCTGGCGCACGGTGATCGATGCCCTGCCGGTGTACCCCCTGGCCCTGGCGGGCTCGTTGCTGGTGCGGCTGGCCCTGGAGCGCAGCGGCCGCACCGCCCTGGTGCAGGCCAGCCAGCAGGAGCGCATCGGCGGCATTGCCACCGACCTGCTGATCGCGGCGGCGATGGCCGGGCTGGATCTGCCCCAGCTGGCGCGCAGCTGGCTGCCCCTGAGTGTGCTCACAGTGGCCGGACTGGGTTGGAACCTGCTGGTGGTGCTGGTGCTGGCGCGGCGGATCCTGCCGATCGACTGGTTCGAGCGGGCCGTGATCGAGTTCGGCCAGGCCACGGGGGTAGCCGCGAGCGGGCTGCTGCTGCTGGGGATGGCCGATCCGGACAACCGCAGTGGCGCCCTGCCCGCCTTCTCGGTGAAACAGCTGCTGCTGCAGCCGGTGCTGGCCGGAGGGGTGGTGACGGTGGCCGCGCCCCTGGCGGTGCAGACCTGGGGCCTGCCGGTGTGGGGCGGGGTGTGCCTCGGATTTACGGTCCTCTGGATCACACTGGCCCTGCTGCTCGCCCGCACGGGCAGCTGACCGCCACCCCCGGCAATCGGCCATGAAGGTGTTTGACGTGCTGATCGCCTTCGTGGCCCTCAGCCTGCTGCTGCTGCTGGCCGCCAGCCTGCGCAACCGGGTGGGCTGGCTGCGCAGGCTGGGGCTGCCGGAGGCCCTGATCGCCGGCGCCCTGGGACTGCTGATCGGCCCGTTCAGCCCGCTGCGGATTTTTCCCGAGCAGGTGTACACGATCTGGAACCAGATCCCAGGGGCGCTGATCAGCGTGGTCTTCGCCACCCTGTTCCTGGGCCAGACCCTGCCCAGCCGCTCCGTGATCTGGCAGCGGGCCGCCAGCCAGACGGCCTTCGGCATGGTGCTGGGCTTCGGCCAGTACCTGGTGGGCGGTCTGGTGGTGCTGCTGGTGCTGCAGCCCCTGCTGGGGGTGAACCCGCTGATGGCCTGCCTGATCGAGGTGGGCTTCGAGGGGGGCCATGGCACGGCTGCGGGCATGGGGCCCACGTTCCGCAGCCTGGGGCTGGCCAGCGGTGAGGCCCTGGGGCTGGCGATGGCCACGGTGGGGGTACTGGCAGCAGTGCTGATCGGCAGCAGCCTGGTGGTGATCGGCCGCCGCCGGCAGTGGCTGCTGGCCGCCGGCGATCCCGATGCCATGGCGGCCCTGGAGGCCCGGCGCAGGGAAGAGACGGAGGATCGGCGGCGGCGTCCGGCCCAGCCCTCCCCCACCCTCGACTCACTCACCCTCAACCTGGCCCTGATCGGCGGGGCGGTGGGCCTGGGGGTACTGCTCAAGCACGCCCTGGTGCTGCTGGCTGGCTGGCTGGGCGGCGAGGGAGCGGCCCGCCTCCTGGAGGCGGTGCCCCTGTTCCCGTTGGCGATGGTGGGCGGGCTGCTGGTGCAGCAGCTGCTCCAGTGGCAGGGGCAACCCAAGCTGGCCGCGGTGGAGCAGCAGCAGAGCATCGGCTCGCTGGCGATGGACCTGCTGATCACGGCTGCCATGGCCAGCCTCAACCTCAGCCTGCTGGCGGAGGCCTGGCTGCCACTGGTGGTGCTGGCGGTGGTGGGCCTGGCCTGGAACCTGGCCGCCTTCCTCTGGCTGGCGCCCCGCCTGTTCGCAGACACCTGGTTCGAGCGAGCCATCGCCGACTTCGGCCAGGGCACGGGGGTGACAGCCACCGGACTGCTGCTCCTGCGCATGGCCGACCCCTACGGCCGCAGCGGAGCGCTGGAGGCGTTTTCGTTCAAGCAACTGGTGTTCGAACCCTTTCTCGGCGGCGGCCTGGTCACGGCCTTCGCGCCGATCGCCCTCAAGGGCATGGGCCTGCCGCTGTGGACCGCCCTGGCCCTGGGACTCACCCTGGCCTCGCTGCTGTTCGGCCTGGCCCTCGCCCGGCAGGGGAGTAGCAGCAGAGGAGCGCCTGTGCCCTAATGATTTCTTAACGGAATCACCAGCTGCGATGGGAATATCCACCCGCATTCCCGGACCGACCGGCAGGCGTCTCAAGGGCTGGTGCCGCCTGGCCCAGGGCCTGCTCCTGTTCGCCTCCTGGCTGGGAGGTCCGATCCCGCCACTCTGGGATCAGCTCGACCAGTGGTTCTTCACGTTCAGCAATTCCAGCCTGGGACTCAACCCCCTCTGGGATGGTCTCTGGGCGGTGAGCAACAACCGGCTGTTCGACCTGGTGGTCGCCCTGGGCATGACAGCGGTGTTTAACTGGTCAGGGCTCTCCAGCCAGCCAGGCGGCTGGAGCCAACTGTGGGTGCGGGCACTGATCGGGGCCGTGCTGGGGCTTCTGGCCCAGGGGCTGATCCATGAATTCCTCGATTTGCCGCGCGCCAGTCCAACCCTGCAGGTGGAGGGCAGCCAGCGCCTCAGCCAGCTGGTGACCTAGATCCGCAGCAAGGACGCCTCCCGCGGCAGCTTCCCTGGCGACCACGGCCTGGTGCTCTTCACGCCCACGCTCTATGGCTGGCGCTTCCTGCAGCCCCGGGCCCGCTGGGCGACCGCCGCCGGCACCATGCTGTTCACATTGCCGCGGCTGATGAGCGGCGCCCACTGGCTCTCCGAAATCCTGTGCGGCTCCATCCCGCTGGGTCTGATCACTGTTGGGCTCTACGACGGTCTGGGGCTGGCGCCGGTGATCGATCGCCGTCTAGTGCCGCTGCTGGAGCACTGGCTGCGCCGGCTCACCCCACCGCGCCTGCGCCTGTGGCTGGACCAGCAGCCAGGGCCCCGTACCGGCGCAGCTGCATCTGGGCGGCCACCCGTTCCATCTCAGTGAGGCTGAGCAGGGGCGGCTCGCCCAGCTGCAGGGCCTGCAGATACATATGGGCCAGGGTTTCCACCTCCACCGCCAGCGCCAGGGCCTGCGCCAGGGAAGCACCGACGGTCACCTGGCCGTGGTGGGCCAGCAGGCAGGCCTGGCGATCCTGGAGGGCGGCCAGGGTGAGGTCAGAGAGCTCCTGGCTGCCGAAGGTGGCATAGCCGGCGCAGCGGATGTCCGGGCCGCCGGCCTGCACCACCATGTAATGGAAAGGCGGAATATCGCGGCCATGGCAGGCCAGGGCCGTGGCATGGATCGAGTGGCAGTGCACCACGGCCACCACCTCCGGCCTGCTGCGCAGCAGGCCGGAGTGGAGCCGCCACTCGGAGGAGGGGCTGCGGCCCCTGGCGGAGGGTGCAGAGCCCGCCAGGGGATGGCCGTCGCAATCGATCGCCAGCAGATCCTCGGGCTCCATCGCCTCGCTGGGCAGGGAGGAGGGGGTGATCAGAAGTCCCTCACCCCAGCGGACCGAGAGATTGCCCGCGGTGCCCTGGTTCAGGCCGGATGCACCGAGACGCCGTGCCGCCGCCACCAGCTGCTGGCGCAGGTGCTGCTCAGCAGCGGCCGGTGGCGGGGGCTCGGAGGACGACGACACAGGGCCTCGGGCCGGCGGGGCACGCAACTCTGCCACCCCCCGCTGGCCGCGCCATGCAGCACAGGCAGACTCAGGCCACGCGACCCGACCCTTCCATGGCCCTGCTGCCCCGCTGGCGCTACATGACCGACGAGGCCAAGGCCCTCACCAAGCGCAGCGCCGTTTCCGCCGCAGTGGTGCTGGCGGTGCTGCTGCTGTTCCGCTCCCTGCTGCCCTGGGTGATCGTCGCAATCGCCCTGTGGTGGCTCTGGAAGGCGATCCAGAGGTGACGGGGCAGCTCCAGGCCACCTGACGGACGGCCATGCCGCTGCTAGCAATGCCCATAGCCCTTGGCGCGTTGCACCATGCCCCTGCGCACCAGTCTGTTTCTGCTCACCAATCTGGCGGTGGTGGCCACCATCGCCGTGCTGCTCGGCCTGGCCACCGCCATCGGCCTGCTGCCGCCTGATCTGCCCTTCACCCCCCTGCTGATCGGCAGCTTCTTCTGGGGGGCCGTGGGCTCCTGGATCGCGCTGCAGATGTCGCGCGAGTCGGCGATCAACGGCATGGGCGTGCAGCTGGTGGATGAAAACAGCGGAGCGGAAGCCCGCTGGCTGGTGCAGACCGTGACCGGCCTGGCCCAGAAGGCGGGGTTGCCCATGCCTGATGTGGGCATCTACGCCGCCCCGGAATTCAATGCCTTCGCCACCGGCCCCTCCCCGGATCGCGCCCTGGTGGCCGTATCCACCGGCATCCTGCGCGGCATGCCCCCTGCTGAACTGGAGGCCGTGCTTGGCCATGAGCTCAGCCATGTGGGCAACGGCGACATGGTGACCATGAGCCTGCTGCAGGGGGTGGTGAATGCCTTCGTGCTCTTCTTCGTGCGGCTGCTGTGGATGGCCCTGCCCCGCAGCACCGACGAGCAGGGCCGCGTGCGCGCCCCCTCGCTGCTGCTGGTGCAGCCGCTGGAGGTGTTGCTCGGCCTCGGCGGCTCCCTGATCACCGCCTGGTTCTCACGCCATCGCGAATACCGGGCCGATGCCGGCGCCGCCGCCCTGGTGGGCCCCGACGCCATGGTGGGAGCCCTGGAGCGGCTGGGCGGTGCCATGCAGCTCAGCGACCGCCGCGACGGACCCGCCTTCGACAACCTCAAGATCAGCGCCCCGCCCCAGCTGCTTGGCCTGCTGGCCAGCCACCCTCCCCTGGAGGACCGGATCCGTGCCCTGCGGGAAGCCAAGGTGGAGGGGCTTCAGACCGTATCCCCGTAGAGGCTGCGCAGCCCCTCCTCGCTGGCGGCCGCCACGCCCCGCTCGGTGATCAGGGCCGTGACCAGCCGGGCGGGAGTGACATCAAAGGCCGGGTTGAAGCCAGCGCTGCCATCGGGGGTGAGTTGCACGCTGGTGATCGCCCCATCGGCGCCACGGCCTCCCACCAACCGCCCCTGGATGTGGGTCACCTCGTCGGCGCTGCGGGCCTCGATCGGGATCTCCGCCACGCCGTCGCGCACCGTCCAGTCGATCGTGGAGGCGGGCAGGGCCACGTAGAAGGGCACGCCGTTGTCGCGGGCGGCCAGGGCCTTGAGGTAGGTGCCGATCTTGTTGCACACATCACCCGTGCGGGTGGTGCGGTCCGTGCCCACGATCACCGCATCCACCTGGCCGTGCTGCATCAGGTGGCCGCCGGCGTTGTCCACGATCACCGTGTGGGGCACCCCCTCGCGGCCCAGTTCCCAGGCGGTGAGTGAAGCGCCCTGGTTGCGCGGCCGGGTCTCATCCACCCACACGTGGACCTTGAGGCCAGCGCGGTGGGCCTTGTAGATCGGCGCCAGGGCCGTACCCCAGTCCACCGTGGCGACCCAGCCGGCGTTGCAGTGGGTGAGCACGTTCAGCGGCTCCCCCTGGCGCGCAGGCGGCCTTGCCTCAGCCAGCTTCTGCAGGAGCTGCAGGCCGTGCTCACCGATCGCCTCGCACATGGCCACGTCTTCGTCGGCGATGGCCCCCGCCTCCACCCGGGCCGCCGCGGCCCGCTGCTCCGGCGGCAGCGGCTGCACCTTTGCCCGCACGCGCTCCAGGGCCCAACGCAGGTTGATCGCCGTGGGCCGGGTGGCGTTGAGCTGCTCGAAGGCCGCCGCCAGGGCCGCGTCGCTGGGGTCGGCCTGGAGCGCCAGCATCAGCCCGTAGGCGCCGGTGACGCCGATGAGCGGAGCACCCCGCACCACCATGGAGCGGATCGCCTCGGCGGCCTCGTCGCAGCTCACCAAAGTCCTGGTGATGAAGTGATGCGGCAGGAGTGTCTGGTCGATCACACCCACCGTGTGCCTCCCCTGGGTCCCGTCCGGCTCCAGCCAGATCGTTCGCCAGGGCTTGCCGTCGATGTTCATGGCTGGGGCGTGTTCATGACTGGGACGTGTTCATGGCTGGGAAGTGGGCGCGGCGACCGCCCTGATCATCCCTGGCGGAGCGCAGCGCAGCAGCAGGCCATTCAGGCCCAGGAGGGCCGCAAACCGCTGCCGGCCGCTCATGCCGCACCCCGGTCAATGCGCCTGTACCCGAACCAATCCGGCACCTGGCTCTGGCTCAGGGCCTCGGGATGGGGCTCCAGCCGCACATGCCAGCGCTCGCCGCCCAGCAGCTCCAGCTGCTCGATCGCCAGGCAGTCGTCCACGGCGGCCAGGTCGTCCTTGTGGGGCTGCAGGGCGCCGCGCAGCCACTGGCGTTTGGCCGCCGCCTTGGCCGCCTGGGGTGAGCGGGCCACCACCAGGCCGAAGTGGTGCAGCTCAGCGAGGGAATCGGGGCGGTAGGCGCCCAGGTTCACGAACCACAGCCGCTCGCCCCCGGGCGCGGCGGGCTCGAGCCCCAGGCTCACCGCCCAGCCATCAATCGCCCGCACCGCCAAGAAGGCATCCAGGTGCAGGCCCTCACGCCTCCCGAACCACTGGCGCCGCAGCGCCGGGATGGCCTCATCGATCGTGGCGCCGGCCACGAAGCGCACGTCGTGCAGCTCGATGTGGCAGCCGGGCGCCCGGCCACCGAGCACCACCAGAAACAGCAACGGGGCAGCAGATGTCACCGGCGGATAGGCATGCCAGGGCATCACGGCATGGTCCAGCAGGATGGGGTGGTGGGCGCCAAGGTGATGGATTTCTTCGATCGGCAGTGGAGCTCCTACCGGGCGATCGTGGAGCACGACCTGATGGAGCATCGGGCCGTTGCCGCCGCCACCGCCGCCGCCCTCGAGCGCTGGCTGGCCGCCCGCAGCGGCAATGCCCCTGCCCCGGCCATGTTGGATCTGGGCTGCGGGGATCTGGCCCTGTTGGCACCGCTGCTACAGCGCCTGCCGCTGGGCTCCTACACCGGTCTCGACCTGGCACCAATGGTGTTACCCCTGGCCCAGGCGGCCCTTGGCGCGGTGCCCTACCCAACCCGCTGGCAGGAGGGCGATCTGCTGACCTGGGCCCAGGAGTCGGCGGCGCAGAGCACCGACATCCTCCATTCGGCCTTCGCCATTCACCACCTCGACGACGGCGGCAAGGCCCGCTTTCTGCAGGAGGCCTGGCGGCGCATCAGCCCCGATGGCCTGTTCCTCTGGGTGGATGTGTTCCGCGAGCCCGGGGAGAGCCGCATGGCTTACATCGCGCGTTACGTCAAGCGGATCCGAGCAGGCTGGCAGCCGCTCACGCCTGAGCAGCAGGAGCACGTGATCAGCCACCTCAGCAGTTTCGACATCCCCGCCGACCGCGACGCGATCGCTGCCACCGCCCAGGCCTGCGGCTGGCGCTGGCACTGGGCCTGGCAGGGCAGCCACAACGCCGAGGCGATGGCAGTGCTCACGCCCGCCTGACGATCGCTCAGCTGTGCTCGCGCAGGAACTGGATGGTGCCCTCCAGCTCGCCTGCGAAGCGGTCGATCTCCTCAGGGGTGGTAGTGAAGCTGAGGCTGGCGCGGGCTGAGCCTGGGATGCCGTAGAGGCGGTGCAGGGGCTGGGTGCAGTGATGGCCGCTGCGGATGCAAATGCCGGCTGAATCCAGCAGGGCGGCGATGTCGTTGGCATGCAACCCATCCACCGTGAAAGCCGCCAGGGCGCCGCGATCAGGCTGATGCTCAGGCGTGGGACCCAGGATTCGCACGCCTTCGATCGCCCGCAGGCGATCAAACAGCTGACGGGTGAGCACCTGCTCCCAGGCGTGGATGCGATCGAGTCCCAGGTGGGTGAGGTAGTCGAGGGCGGCGCCCATGCCGATCGCCTCACCGATAGCCGGCGTGCCCGCCTCAAATTTGTGGGGCAGCTCGGCCCAGCTGCTGTGGTCGAGATACACGTCTTGAATCATCTCGCCACCACCCAGAAAGGGCGGCATCGCCTCCAGCAGGGCCTCCCGGGCCCAGAGGAAGCCCATGCCGGTGGGGCCGCAGAGCTTGTGGGAGCTGCCCACCAGGAAATCGCAGCCCAGCTGGGCCACATTCACAGGCAGGTGGGGCAGGCTCTGGCATGCATCCACGAGCACCAGGGCACCGGCGGCGTGGGCCAGGGGCACCACCTGCTCGATCGGGTTGAGCGCTCCGAGGGTGTTGCTCACCTGCACCAGGCTCACCAATTTGGTGCGCTCGTTGAGCTTGCTGCGCAGATCCTCCAGATCCAGCTCACCGCTGTCGGTGAGACCCACATGGCGCAGCACACAGCCCGTGCGCTGGGCCAGCAGCTGCCACGGCACCAGGTTGGAGTGATGCTCCATCACCGTGAGCAGCACCTCTTCGCCTTGGTGCAGGTTGACTTCACCCCAGCTGCGGGCCACCAGATTGATCGCCTCGCTGGCATTGCGGGTGAACACGATCTCCCGCGGGCTGGCCGCCCCCACGAACGCCGCCGCCTTGGCCCGGGCTCCCTCGAATCCCTCGGTGGCGCGGGCGCTCAGCTGGTGGGCGCCGCGGTGCACGTTGGCGTTGTCGTGGTCGTAGTAGTGCTGCAGCGCCGCCAGCACCTGGCGCGGCTTTTGGCTGGTAGCGGCGTGATCCAGGTAGATCAGCGGCTGGCCCAGGCAGGCCGTCTGGGCCAGCAGGGGGAAGTCGGGCCGGGTGAGGGAGGCGAGATCCTCAGTCCCAGCCGGCTGCTGGTTCAGGGATACGGCGGTGGCGCTGGCAGTGGCGATGAGGCTGGGATCCAGGGCAGGGGTCGCGGTCATGGCGATCAGGCCTCCCCCAACAGGGCGAGCAGGGGCTGGTGAGCGGCGGCAGCCGCGGGCAGCTCGCGCAGCACCTCCGCGCAGAAGGCCCGCTGCAGCAGCTGGGCCGCCTGGTCGGCGGCGATGCCGCGGCTCTGCAGGTAGAAGAGCTCCTCGCTCTGCAGCCGGCTCACGGTGGCGCCATGGGCGCACTTCACGTCGTCGGCCACGATCTCCAGCTCCGGCTTGGTATCGATCCGGGCGCGGTCGGAGAGCAACAGGCTGCGGCTGAGCTGGGCGGCGTTGGTGCGCTGGGCGGCGCGGGGCACCCGCACGGCCCCGTTGAACACGCTGCGGGCCTGGTCGTCGGCCACGGCCTTGTGCAGCTGGTCGAGCTCCCCTTCGGGCCCGTCGAAGCTCACCCAGCTGTGGGTGTCGGCGAGCTGGCGATCGCGGCACACCTGCAGGGCACGCAGGCGCGTGCAGGCCGCCCCCTGCTGCTGCAGGATGCGCGGCTCCTGGCGAGCCAGGGCCCAGCCTCCGCTCACAGACGTGTGCTCCAGCCGGCTACCGGCGGCCTGCAGCACGGCCGTGTGCTGAAACAGGCAGCTGCCGGGGGCACCGAGGGCCAGGCTGCCCAGCTTGAGTTCGGCTCCAGGCTCGAGGATCACCTCACTCACCAGGCTGAGGGCATTGCTGCCGCGGGAGCTCGGCCGCAGCAGCAGCTCCGCACTGGCGCCGGCCTCCAGCACCAGCAGCAGCCGGAAGGCGGCCAGGCCGCCGGCGTGGCCGGCATCCAGGGGCAATTCCAGGGATCCGGCGTCGCCGCTCACCCGCAGGGCCACCAGCGCAGCGTCCTGTTCCGCACAGGCGGCGGCATTGAGCCGCACCGGCCAGTGGTCGCTGCTGCCGGTGGCCGCCAGGGCCTGGCCCAGCCAGGGCTGGGCGGCGGCAGGGCTGAGGCGCTCCACCCCGGCCGGCAGCTCAACCCCAGCCAGCGGATCGGCAACGGCAAGGGGGTGGGGTGCGATCGCCGTGAGCGCGGCCAGATCGGTGAAGCGCCAGTCCTCCTGGCGGCGGCTGGGCAGGGGCGCGCAGGCCAGGGATGCCAGCCAGGCGGTGGCCTCAGCCACGGGGGGAGCAGCGGCAGCGGCCAGCATCAGCCCACCTCCACGGGCTGGCGCTCTTCGCCGAGCCGGGCCAGCTCCTCGTCCACCCAGTCGTAGCCGGTGCGCTCCAGCTCCAGGGCCAGCTCCTTGCCGCCGCTGCGCAGGATGCGGCCAGCCGCCATCACATGCACGTAGTCGGGGGTGATCAGATCGAGCAGCCGCTGATAGTGGGTGATCAGCAGGGTTGCGTTATCCGGGCTGGCCAGCTGGTTCACACCGCTGGCCACGATGCGCAGGGCATCGATATCGAGGCCGGAATCGGTTTCATCGAGAATCGCCACCAGCGGCTCCAGCAGCGCCATCTGCAGGATCTCGTTGCGCTTCTTCTCGCCGCCGCTGAAGCCCTCGTTCACCGAGCGCTCCAGGAACGCGGGGTCCATCTGCACCACCGCCAGCCGCTCCCGCACCAGATCTTCGAAGGCGAAGGTGTCGAGCTCCTCCTCGCCGCGCCCTGCCCGGCGGGCATTGGTGGCCACGCGCAGGAATTCGAGGTTGCTCACCCCCGGGATCTCCACCGGATACTGGAACCCGAGAAACAGGCCGATGCGGGCCCGCTGTTCGGGGTCTAGCTCCAGCAGGTTCTCCCCCTTGTAGAGCACACTGCCAGCGGTGACGGTGTAGGCGGGATGGCCGGCGAGCACCTTGGAGAGCGTGCTCTTGCCGCTGCCATTGCGGCCCATCACCGCGTGGATCTCGCCAGCACGGATTGTGAGGTTCACCCCCTTGAGAATCGGCTGATCCTCCACCGCGGCCTGCAGGTCGCGAATGTCAAGCAAGACCGGGGCGTCGGGGCGAATCACGGCGGGGAAGAGGAAAGAAGAAAGCGGAGGTGAATGGGAAACCGGAACGGTTCAGGGTTCGGGGCTCGAAGCCGCCTGCGGAGGAAGCTCAGCCCACCGAGCCCTCGAGCTTGAGGGCCAAGAGCTTGTCGGCCTCGGCGGCGAATTCCATCGGCAGCTGGTTGAACACGTCGCGGCAGAAGCCGCTCACCATCATCGAGACAGCCTCCTCAAAGCCGATGCCCCGGCTCTGCAGGTAGAAGAGCTGGTCTGCGGAGATGCGGCAGGTGCTGGCCTCGTGTTCGATCGCCGCATCCGGCTGCTGGCAGCGGATGTAGGGGTAGGTGTTGGCGGCGGCCTGGTCGCCGATCAGCATCGAGTCGCACTGGCTGTAATTGCGAGCCCCCACAGCCTTGGGGCCGATCTGCACCAGCCCGCGGTAGCTATTGCTGGAGTGGCCGGCACTGATGCCCTTACTCACGATCGTGGAGCGGGTGCGCGGACCCACATGCACCATCTTGGTGCCGGTGTCGGCCTGCTGTCTGTTGTTGGTGAGAGCCACCGAATAGAACTCCCCGACCGAATCGGCGCCCTGGAGCACACAACTGGGGTACTTCCAGGTGATCGCCGAGCCAGTTTCCACCTGGGTCCAGCTGATCTTGCTGCGCTCGCCGCGGCACTGGCCGCGCTTGGTCACGAAGTTGTAGATACCACCCACGCCATTCTCATCGCCGGCGTACCAATTCTGTACGGTGGAGTATTTGATCGAGGCATCATCGAGGGCCACCAGCTCCACCACCGCGGCGTGCAGCTGGTTGGTGTCAAACATCGGCGCCGTGCAGCCCTCCAGATAGCTCACCAAAGCTCCTTCCTCAGCCACGATCAAGGTGCGCTCGAACTGGCCCGTGTCGCCGGAGTTGATGCGGAAGTAGGTGGACAATTCCATCGGGCATGCCACACCCTTGGGAATGAACACAAACGAGCCGTCGCTGAACACGGCCGAGTTGAGGGCAGCAAAGTAATTGTCGTTACTGGGAACCACGGTACCCAGATAACTCTCAATCAGATCAGGATACTCCTTCACCGCCTCACTGATTGAGCAGAAGATCACGCCATGCTCAGCCAGTTGCTCCCTGAAAGTGGTGGCGATTGAGACGCTGTCAAACACCGCATCCACAGCCACATTCGACAGACGCTTCTGCTCACTCAGGGGGATACCGAGTTTGTCGAAGGTTTCCAGCAGCTTGGGATCAACCTCATCGAGACTTGTCTTTTTCTGCTGCTGCTTGGGAGCGGCGTAATAGACGATGTTCTGGTAGTCGATCGCCGGATAACCCAGGGCCGCCCAGTCGGGCTCCTCCATCTGCTGCCATTGGCGGAAGGCCCGCAGTCGAAAGTTGAGCAGGAAAGCCGGTTCTTCCTTCTTGGCAGAGATCAGCCGCACCACGTCCTCACTGAGGCCCTTGGCGATCTTCTCGGTTTCGATGTCGGTGACGAAGCCATACTTGTACGGCTGCGAAACCAGATCTCCAACGGTGGCGGTACTGGTCATGGTTGAAGGTGTTGCCTGTCGGCAGAGAACAATTCAGTTGCCGGCCGTAGCGGCCTTGATCGCATCCATCGAAATGGTCTGATGCTCACCGCGAAACGGGTTGTCCTCGGTGAGGAACAACATGCAGTGGCACTCCTTGCGCTCACGCATGGGCACACAGGGGCAGTTCCAGAAGGCCTGGGACACCTCCGCCTCTTTGTCTTCGTAGTGGCGGCAGGGACAAAGCGCACCCCCCAGCTCATCCTTATGACGGGCCAACCCCTCCAGCACCACGGCCGTGACGCCGGGATCGCTGCAGAAGTAAGTGCCGGTGCGCTGGGCGTAGGTCTCGGCAAACTTGCGGATCACCTCCAGGCTGTCGGCAGCGGCTGCGGAGCTGGCGGGAGAATCAGACATGGCGGCGAATGGGTTGCGCTGGACTCGACCATCACACGGACCATCGCTCATAAGGTCACCTAGAAGATCGGACCGATTCGCCGGGTGCCGGGGCGGACCCGATCTCTTGTCGGCGACGATTCAAGGCGGCAGCCGAATCGAACGCTGCAGAGATCAAGTGAAAAGCCTGGACCTAGTGAGTGAATCAGTTGACGAAACTAAGTGGCGAGAACTGAGCGGAGGGAACGGGCGGGAAGGCTGAGCGGAATCGAAACCTGACAGCAGGTTAGGAAACACTATTGTTTCCTAATTGGCAGCCTAGGGCAGGACGCCGACGCCTGTGGGTCCCAGCCATTGTGCAGCCCGGACCGAGGAACCGCCCCCCAATCGACGCGCATGCGTGGCATCGTGTGATGTCCTGGCCAAGGCCATGACTCCTCCCCCACCCCCATCTTCACGGCCACTCCAGAGGACGTCGCCCGAGCCTATTGGTCTTGGAGCCTTGACAGCCATGGCGCCTTCAGTAGGCCAGCTCGACGCGCCCGGCTCTAGTAGCTCCACCCGAGAGTCGGCTCTTGCCCTGCTCCTGCGGCTCGGCGAAACCACCGCAGCCCAGCTCGCGGAGCGCCTCGGCGTGTCGGTGCAGATCATGCGCCGCCATCTGCGTGGGCTGGAGGAGGAGGGCGTGGTGGCCTCCAGTCCCGCACCGGAGGGGCCCGGTCGCCCCACCAACCGCTGGCACCTCACCGCGGAGGGACGCTCCCAGTTTCCCGATGGCGGCCAACAGTTTGCGCTCGGACTGCTCGAGTCGATGGCCGACACGCTCTCGCCGGGCACGGTGCAGCAGCTGATGGCCCAGCAGGCCCTGCAGAAGGCCCAGACCTACCGCCAGCAGATCGGCGCCGGCAGTCTGCAGAACCGGTTGGAGCAGTTGGTGGACCTGCGTCGCCGGGAGGGCTATGTGGCGGAATGCACACAGGACCCCGACGGCAAGGCTTGGTTGTTCAGTGAGTTCCACTGCTCCGTGATGCGGATTGCCGAGCGCTTCCCCTGCGTGTGCGACCAGGAATTGCAACTGATCCGCTCCACCTTCCCCGACTGCCAGGTGGAGCGGGTGCACTGGCGCCTGGAGCAGGGCCACTCCTGCGGCTTCCGCCTGCGCCCGGCCGATGGGCCCACCTGAAGACACCAGCCCCCTCAGCCTGTCCGAGGCGGAGTTGCTCGACAGCACCCTGCTCCCCCATCGGGAGCGCCACCACCTGCGCCTGCTGGCCCATGGCCTGCGCAGCTTTCAGACCATGGCTGGCCGCAGCAGGGGAACCCTCCCTTCAGCCCAGCAGCTGGAGCACTGGCTCGATCACCAGCCGGCCGTGAGCGGCGATCCAGGCTTCCGCGACGCCTTCCGCCAGCAGTTGATCGGCCTGGGCCAGCAGCTTGAGCAGATCGCCAGCGAGGCCGGCTGCAGCCCCCTGGCCCTCAACCTGGAGCAGCTGATCCACTGGGCCCGATCCCAGGCCGACAGCCGGCTGGAGCAACAGCAGCGCCATCCCGGCCAGCACCAGTAGGGCCGCCGCCCAGCCCCGCCAGCCGGGCCGGTCTCCTTCCGCCCCCGCCAGCAGCACCGCCATCACCGGCGAGGTGGAGAGCAGGGACACCGCCAGCCCCACCGGCAGCCGGGCGAGGGCCAGCTGCTGCAGGGCGATCCCGGCCACCGTGCCCAGCAGGGTGGCGGCAAGCAGCAGCAGCCAGCGAACCTGGGCGGGCCTTGGGCCCCAGCGGCGACGCAGGAGCATGCCAAGACCTGGCAGCAGCGGCAGCATCACCAGCACCGCCCCGGCCAGGCGCAGGGCCGCCGCCTGCAGCGGGGGCAAGGGTGTGGCCCGCAGCGCCGCCCTGGCCAGCAGCGCGCCGGCGCTGCCGCACGCCAGGGCCAGCAGTCCCAGCCCCAACCCCAGCCCCTGCTGCCGCTGCAGCCGGCCACGGCGATCGCCTGGGGGCGACTGGCCAGCCACCAGCAGCAGGGCCAGGCACACCAGGGCCACGCCGACCCACTGGCGGGGGCTGGGCACCTCCAGCAGCAGCACCATCCCGGCGGCGCTGGTGAGCACGGGTCCGCCGGCCTCCAGCGTGAGCGTGCGGCGGGTGCCGAGGCGGCGCAAGGCGGCGAAATAAAAACTGTCGCCAGCAGCGATGCCCAGCACGCCACTGGCCAGCAGCAGCAACGCCTGCCGCGGCGCCAGGGGCTGGGCCAACCATGGCAGCAGCGGTAGCAGCAGCCCCAGGGCCAGCAGGTTCTTGAGCAGGTTGAGCTCCGCCGCACCCAGGGAGGTGGGCAGGCGCCGCCACAGGCCGCTGGCCAGGGTCCAGCTCAGGGCCCCGGCCAGGGCCGCCATCACCCCAAGGGCCATTCCAGGGCACGCGGCACCTTGCGATCATGTCCCCAGCTGCCCCGCCGCTGTGAGCCCCGCCAGCGAAGCCCCAGACCGCACCCAGCCGATCGCCGACGCCATCAGTTTCTTTCGGTTGAGCTGCGGCCGCTGGCGCTCCCAGCGCAGCAGCCATCACCTGCTGCACCGCCGTGCCGAGGCCGGCGACTCCTGGATCGAGGTGGTGGAGCTCCAGGCCCACGACCCGCGCCTGGTGGCGATCGCCGAGCTGCACGGCCAGAACCCGGCCGATCTGGTAGGGGGCTGCCGGGTGACCTGGAATGCCTCGATGGCCTGGGACAAGGCCGGCGAAGCCCATGAGGGGGAGAGCGTGTTCGCCCTGATCCCCAGCGACGAGCGCGGCCGCCAGGGGCTGCTGCTGCGCGACCGCGGCTACGCAGAAACGGCGCCGGTGGCCGGCCGCTTCGCCATGGATGAGCGCGACGGACTGCTGCTCACCACCAGCTACGAGACGATGAACAGCCTGGAGCGCTTCAGCTTCGCCGGACCGAACGTGCGCCTGCGCACCAGCACCGTGGAGGGGCTCTCCAACACGGCCTCCTTCTGCATCGAGACCCGAGTGCTCGACACACCCCCAGCTGGCGGGCCCGGGATTGCCAGCAGCACGGCCAGCGGCCAGGCCCTCTCGCCCCTGGGCTGGTGAAGGCCACCCTGGCGCTGTGACGAACGTTACGGACTGTGAGCCCTGGCCGGGGAGGGGGCAGTGGGGACCTGGGGACACTTCTACGATCCACGGCGACGGATGCTGAATTCGCGTGGCCCTGCCCCTCCTGAAGTACGCGCCCACCACCCAGAACTCCCGGGTTGATTCCCTGCGCGTGGGTTCGGATGAGGACCCCAAGGCCGTTTCCATGGAGAAGGCCATGGATCGCGAAGACCAGAACTTCGTGATCGAGGCGGCCTACCGCCAGATCTTCTTCCATGCCTTCAAGGTGGACCGGGATCGCACCCTGGAGTCGCAGCTGCGCGACGGCCAGATCACCGTGCGCGACTTCATCCGCTCCCTGTGTCTCTCCGACACCTTCACCCGCAGCTTCTACAACCTCAACAACAACTACAAGGTGGCCCGCCACCTGGTGGAGAAGCTGCTGGGCCGCAAGACCCACGGCAAGTCCGAGGAGATCGCCTGGTCGGCTGTGCTGATGACCCGCGGCGTGAAGGGGATGGTGGATGACATCCTCGATTCCCAGGAATATCTGGAGGCTTTCGGTTACGACACCGTGCCTTACCACCGCAACCGGGTGGTGGGCAGCCGCGATCTGGGCGAAACCCCCTTCAACATCACCAGCCCCCGCTACGACGCCTACTACCGGGGCATCCTGGGCTTCCCCCAGGTGGTGTACACAGGCACCGCCAAGGCCTTCCCAGAGCGCTCCCGCCAGCGCCGTGGCGGCTTCCCCGAGGACTACCTCTCGATCGTGCGCAGCATGCCGGCGATGCGGGTCAGCGGCGCCTCCGGCAGCGCCGACATCGATTACCTGGCCAAGGTGCCGTACCGCAGCATCGGCCGCTGAGGTCGCCATCGCCTCAGCCCCAGGGCACCCATCCCCGCACCCTGGGGCCTCACATCGCAATCCAGGCGACCCATGGGTCGCCTTTTTTGTGACCCAGCGACTGGACACAACCGGTCAGTGGATGCTGACTCCCTCGCACCAACCTCGGCAACCGGTGGGAGAGTCAATCACACTGATCCCAAACCAAATCTTTCGCTGTGAGCCCTTCCTTCAGCTCGTTGGCCAGGTTGACACTGAGGCAGTTGCGCCAGGTCGCCAGCGATCTGGGCGTGGCGCTGTACAGCCGCAAATCCAAGGATGAACTGGTGGCGGCGATCGAGGAGCGCCAGGACACCCACGAACCCAGCCTCAAGGCGATCGAGGCCGAGATGACGCCGGCCCCCCGGCCGATGGCGGAAACCAGCGTGGTGTTTCTGCCCCGCGATCCCCAGTGGGCCTACGTGTTCTGGGAGGTGTCGGAGACCGACCGAGAGCAGGCCCAGGCCTCCGGTGCCAGCCAGCTGGCCCTGCGTGTCGCGGACGTGACGGGCCTGCCCGGCGGTTCCGCCCACCCCCACACCCTCCAGGAAGTGATCGTGGACAGCCACTCCACCGAGTGGTATTTGCCCGTTCCCCTCAGCGACAGGGACTACCGGGTGGAGCTCGGCTACCGCACCAACGGTGGCGGCTGGATCTCCCTGGCATTCTCCTCGGTGGCCCGCGTGCCGGCCCTCCATCCCAGCGAGCAGATCCTCGACCAGTTCGTGCCCTTCTCCCTGGAGACCCCCACCGCGGTTCCCCTGCCGGCCCCCGCGCCGATCGAACCGGCCGACACCGGTCTGCACGAGCGCCTCTACCAGAGCGCCACCAGCCATTGGCGACGCATCAGCCGCGGCTCCGAGGCCTTCCACGAACTGGAGGCCGCCGGCCTCGACACCAGCGAATTCAACGCCTCCGGTGCTGGCATCTGGGCCAGTGGCAGGGATTCCGGCATCGGCGGCGTGGCCCCCCGGCAGCGCTCCTTCTGGCTGGTGGCCGATGCCGAGCTGATCGTGTACGGCGCCACCGACCCCTCGGCTCGCCTGAGCATCGGCGGCGAGGACGTGCCCCTCTCGGCCGACGGCACCTTCCGGGTGCAGGTGCCCTTCCGCGATGGCCAGCAGCTCTACCCGATCGAGGCGGTGGCCGCCGATGGCGTGCAGAAGCGCAACATCACCCTTGAGTTCCGGCGCACCACCCCGGAAGACAACAGCAATCCGGCTGACAAGGCTGTGAGCGAGTGGTTCTGAACGGATGGCCAACCTGCAGTTGAAACGGATGGTGGTGGCCTTCACCCCCCTGGCCGGGGCCATCGCTTTCCCCGTGGCGGTGCCCCTGGTGCTGCGCTCGGCCGGCCTCCCCGCGGCCCTGCTCACTGCCGTGGGCCTGGGCACCCTGTGGTTTGTGCTGATGCTGCGAACCGCCGAGATGCCCGCCGAACACTGACTCCCTGGGGCAACCCTGAGGGCAGTTGCCCCAGGGTCATGCCCCGTCGTAGTTCTCGGGCCGGCTGGCTTGCCCTGCTCGCTCTGCTGGTGTGCGGCTGCAGTGCCCAGGCCCAGCTGCTGGGTGAGCCCCCGCCCCGTCTGCCCCTGCCCGAGGGGATCAGCGTGGCCTTCAACCACAACGCCACCAGCCGCTACCGCAGCCCGGTGGATGGCCAGTGGCGCCAGGGCGACGACCTCGAAGCCTTCGTGCTGCAAGCCATCGCCGATGCCCGCCAGGAGATTCTCGTGGCCGTGCAGGAGCTCACCCTGCCGCTCATCGCCGAGGCGCTCGTGGCCCGCCAGCGCCAGGGAGTTCGGGTGCGGGTGGTGCTGGAAAACACGTACAGCACCCCCTGGAGTGAACAGCACCCGGCGGATCTCACTCCCCGCGAGCGCCATCGCCAGGCCCAGCTCCAGGCCCTCGGCGGCGCCGACGCCCTGGTGGTGCTGCGCCGTGGCGGGGTTGCCGTAATCGATGACACCGCCAACGGCAGTGCCGGCAGTGGCCTGATGCACCACAAATTCATGGTGATTGACAATCGCGAGGTGATCACCGGATCCACCAACTTCACATCCTCCTGCGTGCACGGCGACCCGGACGACCCGCGCACCCGCGGCAATGTGAACCACCTGCTGCGGTTGCGCAGCCCGGAACTGGCCGGCCTGTTCCGCGAGGAGTTCGAACGGATGTGGGGGGATGGACCGGGCGGCGCCGCGGACAGCCGCTTCGGGCTGGGCAAGACCAGTGAACCGATCCGCTGGGTGAAGGTGGGCGATGTGCCGGTGGGCGTGCTGTTCGCGCCCCACCGCAGCCGCGAGCAGCACCACGGCCTGCAGCTGCTCGACGACCTGCTCGCCGGCACCCGCAAACGGGCCGATCTGGCCCTGTTCGTGTTCTCCTCCCAGCAGCTCGGCAACCGGGTGAGCAGCCTGCACGACCAGGGCGTGGACATCCGCCTGCTGGTGGATCCCGGCTTCTCCAACCGGTATTTCAGCGAGGTGCTCGACCTGCTGGGAATGGAACTGCCGGATCACCGCTGCCTGGTGCAGCGCGAGAACCAACTCCGCCAGAACCCGATCGAGGGGGTGGGCACCCCCAGGCTGGCTGCAGGGGACAAGCTGCACCACAAGTTCGCCGTGCTCGACGACCGGCGCGTGATCACCGGGTCGTTCAACTGGAGCCCGTCCGCGGCCCACAAGAACGACGAAACCCTGCTGGTGATTGATTCGCCCCTGCTGGCCGCCCATTTCCGCGCCGAAGTGGACCGGCTCTGGAAAGGGGCTGAACTGGGGGTCACGGCCCGGCTGCAGCGCAAGCGGGAGCGACTGCATCAACAGTGCGGAGCTGGAAGCGCCATGGGGAGCTGAGGTCAGAATGCGGACAACACCTCTGTTTGCGCTGTGACCATGCCCGCTGACGCCCAGCAACTGGCCACCCTGGATGCCATCCAGCTGATGCTGCGGGATCTGCACACCCGGCACGACGAGATCCGCCACAGGGCCGCCTTCCGCGGCTGCACGCGGGAGCTGCTGGAGGTGCAGCAGGAACTGGTGGACTATCTGCTGGCCAAGAAGACAGAACTGATGGGGCAGCAGAATCCCGATGGCCAGAGCAACCCCAGCTACCACGCCTTTCTTTGAGCGGTGGCGCTGAGCCGCTGCCCGACATGACTCCGCTGGCGACCTCAGGCCCAGGTCAGGTGGTGGTGGTGGGCGCGGGGCCCGCCGGTGCCAGCCTGGCGCTGCTGCTTGGGCGGCAGGGAGTGCCGGTGGTGCTGATTGAAGCCAGCCACTCGCCGGCGCGTCGGTTTCGGGGCGAAGCGCTGATGCCCCATGGCCTCGCCGCCCTGGAAGCCATGGGGTTGCTGCCCCTGCCAGCGACCATCCCCCAGCGGCCCCTGGCGGGCTGGCGCTTCCTATTCGACGGCCGGGAGCTGTTCCGGCTGGCCGAGCCCCTGGAGGGCCCCGGCTGCCAGGGCTGCAGGCTGATCCACCAGCCGGCTTTGCTCAGCAGCTTGATCCAGCAGGTGGCGGCGCTGCCCAGTGCCACCGTGCTGCAGGGCCAGCGGGTGCAGGCTCTGGAGTGGCAGGAGCAGCGGGTGAGCGGCGTGCGCCTGGCCGATGGCCGCAGCCTGGCCGCCCGGCTGGTGGTGGCGACCGACGGCCGCAGCTCCCAGCTGCGCGAGCAGGCCGGACTGGCCCTGCGCCCCCAGGGAGAGCCCTTCGAGCTGCTCTGGTTTGCACTGCCCCAGAGCGGCCCATCACCGCTGCAGGGACTGTTCACCACGGTGGTGGGGCCGGCGGGGCTGGTCAGCCTGTTCGATACGGCGGATGGGGCGGTGCAGCTGGGCTGGTTGCGACGCGATGGGGAGCCAGACGGCGGCAGCCAAGGGTGGCACGCCCAGCTGGCCGAACAGATGCCGCTGGATCTGGCCGCGTGGTGGGGGGAACAGGAGGGTGGGCTGGGGCGGCCCACGCCCCTGCAGGTGCAGGTGGGCCAGGCCCAGCGCTGGTGGCAGCCCGGCCTGCTGCTGCTGGGCGACGCGGCCCATCCCCTCAGTCCAGTGCGGGCCCAGGGCATCAACCTGGCGCTGCGCGATGCCTGGGTGGCAGCCCAGGAACTGCTGCCCCTGTTGCTGGCGGAGCAGCAGGAACCGGCAGAGGCACTGGATCAGGTGCTCGCCAGGATCGAGGCCCTGCGCCGGCCTGAGGTGAGCCGGCTGCAGCAGCTGCAGGCCGAGGAAACCGCCCGGGGCCGACTGCTGCTGGAGCGGCCCTGGCTGCGCAGCCTGCTCTGCGGGGGCGCTCCCCTGCTCGGCCCGGCCATTGCCAGCCGCTGGCGCCATGACCAACGCCAGTTGCGCCAGGGCGTGACCCGGCTGCCGCCAGCGGCCCCATGCCCTGGCCATGATGGGTGAAGTGACCCCGAACCAGCCCCTGCCGATGGTCGCTCGTTCCGCGCGCTCGCGTCGCCCAGCCGCAACCCAGGGCCTGCGGCTCGTTGCCGGCAGCCTGGCCCTGGCTGCAACGTTGCAGACATCAGCGGCCCTGGCTCGACAGCAGGAGCCGCCCTACCCCAGCGAGCAGGAGCTGCGGGATCTTCAGCAGCTGGTGTTCGCCTGCGGCCGGGAGAACACCAGTGCCCCCTGTGACCAGGCCCGTCGCCGGGCCGACCCCCTGCTCGACCATCCCCGCCTGCCGGGCAGCTGCAAGGACGTGCTCTGGCAGATCCGGGAACAGGCCGTGGTGGCCGCCAGCAACAGCTTCAACCGCCGTGACCAGCTGGATCGGGTCGGGCTCGACCTGGTGCGGGTCTGCCAGCAACGGCGGCCCCAGCCAGCCAGCCCTGGGGCCACCCCGGGGGCCGGCGGCGCCAACCGGCGAACCATCTTCAACCCCACTCCCAGCCCCCAGCCTTGATGGCGATCCCCGGTAACGTCGCCGGGCTCACCGGCGACCAGAAGCGACAGGGTTAATTTGGGCGCGCTCCGCGCCCGCCCCATGGCTGCAGCCAGCTCCATCTGCCAGGTCAGTCTGGACAGTCCGTTCAGCGACCAGAAGCCGGGCACCTCCGGCCTGCGCAAGAGCAGCAAACAGTTCGAGACGCCCCACTACCTGGAGAGCTTCATCGAGGCCAGCCTGCGGTTGCTGCCCGGGGTGGCCGGCGGCACGCTGGTGGTGGGCGGTGACGGCCGCTACGGCAACCGCCGCGCCATCGGCGTGATCGCCCGCATGGCCGCGGCCCACGGCGTGGCCCGGCTGATCACCACCACCGGGGGCATCCTTTCCACCCCCGCCGCCTCCCACCTGATCCGCCGGCATGCCGCCGCCGCCGGCATCATCCTTTCGGCCAGCCACAACCCCGGCGGCCCCGATGGTGACTTCGGCGTGAAGATCAACGGCGC
>Ga0208084_1000098_pt1 | contig 22177 bp, 20 predicted proteins | sample LakMenEpi14Sep09_FD_150698 | JGI IMG/M metagenome (GOLD analysis project Ga0208084, IMG submission 150698) | Freshwater microbial communities from Lake Mendota, WI - 14SEP2009 deep hole epilimnion (SPAdes) | ecosystem: Environmental > Aquatic > Freshwater > Lentic | place: Lake Mendota, Madison... | reverse complement strand
GGCTCATTCGACGCCGAGTTCCTCGCGAATCCGCGCAGCCGCTGGCGCAACTTGGCAATCCTCCATCGCATCGCAACGGAGATGCTGCGCGGCATGCGTCGCCTGCATTTCGTCGGTGCCGCGGTGACGGTGTTTGGCTCGGCGCGCGTGACACCAGATACCGCGATCTATGACCATGCTCGACAACTCTCACGTGCACTCGGTTCGGCCGGATTCGCCATCATCACGGGTGGTGGCCCTGGTGTGATGGAGGCTGCCAACCGCGGAGCCCGCGACGCTGGCGCCAAGAGCATCGGCTGCACCATCAAACTGCCGTTCGAAGAAGCTGCGAATCCGCACCTCGATGTGCAGGTTGACTTTCACTACTTCTTCACCCGCAAGTACATGTTGACGAAGTACTCCTCCGCGTTCGTGGTCTTCCCCGGTGGGTTCGGCACGGCAGACGAACTCTTTGAAGCACTCACGCTCATCCAAACAGGCAAGATGCACGACTTCCCCGTCGTGGTGTGCGGCGGCGACTTCTGGCGCCCACTACAAGACCAACTGGAGACGATGGCCGAGTCGGGCATGATTTCGCGGCACGATCTTGACTTACTCAAGTTCACCGACGACATCGACCAAGCAGTGCAGCACATCACCGACTACGCAGCTCGCGGCGGCAAGACCGGCAGACCACCGCGGGAGCTGCGTATCCTCGGCGAACGACTGAGGTAACCACTGCGATGTCTGCGCTGCATCGTGCTCTTGCCGACATGCACGAGCAGCTGTGGGATGACGACTGCGGCATGGTTCGTCTCTATGGATTGCACCTCGTGCGTGAGACAGCGCTTGGAGCGTTTCTCGATCTCGAATCTGGTCGTGTCGAGCGCGCTCGCCGTGCGCTACGTGAGGTGCTAAAGCACCAATACCCCATGGATGCAGATCCTCGCTGGGCGGGCACTTTCAAGACGCACGCCGCGCAGCCCGATGCAGGCACGCTCGACAAAGACGGACGACTCCTCGACCGCGAATGGCGTGACTACGACCCCAACTGGCGCCAGTTTCTCGGTGTCATTTTGGCGATGGTCGAACGCCATTACGGCCACGTGCTTGGCGATGCGATGCGCGGTCACCTGAACGCTGCGGTACGACTCGCCGCCGAGAGTGAACCCACTTCGCGCATCAACCCCGGCTACAGCAACATCGCGCTTCTGCACGCCTGGCTCGGGGGCGAGGCTGGTCTAGACGGCTCGTCACGTCTCGTTGATGGCGTCGCTGCACAGGTCTCACGTGATGGCGACATTGCCGAGTACAACTCCCCCACGTACGACGCAATCTCACTCTTCGCATCGTGTCTCTTGGCGGATTTCTCGACCGACGCGAACCGCCGTGGCCTCGGCACGCTCGTGCGCGAGAAGGTCGCCGCGCGGCTCAACATCGTGTGGCATCCACAGATGGCCCTGCAGGCCGGCCCGTACTCCCGCGCATACGGTCTTGACCCGCGGCTCTATGTTTCGCTCATGTCGGTGCTGATGGCGGCAATCGACGTGCCTGCCGCAGGGCCGAGTCGCCTCGATAACAACACCACCCATGTGCATGACCTGTACTTCTTGCCATTGTTTGCCCGCGTGTGCGCAGCGCTACGTGAGGTAATCGCACCACAACCCGTCACTGCCGCTCGGCGACACGAACAACGATTCGGCGACGTCATTGCAACATCGTTGGTTGAGCCGAATCTCATTCTCGGATGGGAACACGGTCGTCGCACACGATTTGCCCTCGACCAGTACGCACCATTTGCCATGTATTCCCGCGACGGGTTTCTCGGTGTTCGCACGCGAGCAGACACTGCATGGGTTGACGTCCTAGAGATCGCTCCAAAGACGTTCGAGTTGCGGTGCGCTCGCCTCGAAGGCCCCGACGTCAAGCACGACACCGCGGCACTCACAATCGTCGCGTCCAAATCGCCAATCACCAACGACAACGAGATACTCTTCGGCGAAGTGACGCTGCAGTTCCCTGGAATCGTCGTCGAGGTGCGACTCGCTCGCTAGACGAGACAACGACGCCCAACGGGGTGGCACTATCCGGCGAGCTGGGCGTACGCCGGGCGCACGATGTTGCGCAAGATGCGCTGGCGAACGTCGTATGGCGCAAAGCCCGACGAGATGGCGTTATCGACGAGCCGACCCACCTCGGTCCACGTCAGGTCGAACGCGGTTGCTACGGCATGCATCTCGCTTGACGGCGAGACGTTGCTCATCAACCGGTTATCGGTGTTGACGCTCACATTGAAGCCGTGTCGCAGGAACGCGCCAATCGGGTGCTCGCTGACTGCATTCACTGCACCAATTTGGGTATTGCACGTCGGCGCCATCTCAAGGTGCACCTGGCGGTCGAGTACGAATTGTGCGAGTGGCCCTAGCCGCAATGAGCCATCGTCGAGGGCCATCGTGTCTCGATTGAGTCGAACTCCGTGACCAATTCGGTGTGCTCCATGGGAGAGTGCATCGCTGATCAGCTCGAGGTCGGGTGGTTCGCTCGCGTGAATCGTGATGTTGAGATGACGTGACCGTGCGAATGCCAGTGCTTCGGCGTGCAGGCTGGGTGGCCAGCCTGTCTCTGCTCCAGCCAAGTCGAACGCAACAATCTTCGATTCGCGGTGACGATGCGCATCAACGAACTGGGCCACCTCGAGCGACCGCTTCTCGGTGCGCATCGCACACACAATGAGGTGCGCACTGATGAACTTGCCCCGCGATACCGCATCGTTCTCGGCTCGCCTGAAACCTGCCGCGATGGCATCGGCACTCGCGGCGAAGGGCAGGTGATGCAGTTCTGGTGCGTAGCGAATCTCGGCGTACACCACACCGTCGTTCGCCAAGTCGGTGACCGCTTCATATGCGACACGCTCAACGTGCGCCTCGGTTTGCATGCAGGCGATGGTGTGTTCGAATGTCGCGAGGTATGTGAGCAGGTCTCGCGCTTCGGCCCCCGCCGTGAACCACGCCTGCAGTGCCGCCTTGTCGGTGGTGGGCAATCGAGGGGTGTGGCCGATCTCGTCGCTGATCTCAAGGATGGTGTCGACCCGCAGACCACCATCCAAGTGATCGTGCAACAGCGACTTCGGTGCCGCGACAATCGCCGCACGATCAGAGGTATGTGGCATGTTCACCCGTCCATCTTCACGCCGAAGTGGTGCCGCGCGCAACTAGCCCGCCTGTCACGCCTGGCGCACTGCCCGCGAACGGTGCTGCCCGCGCGCAACTAGTGGATGATCTTGGAAATCGGTAACTCGAGAATGTCGGTGGCACCCGCATCCTTGAGCGCCGGAATCACCGTGTTGACGAGTCGCTTCTCCACGACGGACTCGACGGCCCAATCGCCGGAGGCGAGCTTTGACACCGTCGGGGACTTTGCTGCCGGCAGCACCTTCAACACTGCCGCATAGCTGGCGTCGCTTACGTTCAGTTTGACGAGCACCTTGCCACGCGCCTCCAAGGCACCTTCCAGCAGTGTGAGCAACTGTTGCATTGCATGACGCTTTTTCGGGTCAGCGAAGGATGCAGGGTTGGCAATCAGCTCGGTATGACTGGTGATGATGGTGTCGATGATGCGCAAGCCCGCTGCGCGCAGTGCCCGCCCAGTTTCGGTGAGATCAACCACGCAATCGGCAATATCCGGAATCTTCGCTTCGCTTGCACCATACGACAACCGAACATCAGCTTCAATGCCGTGGTCTTGGAAGAACTTCTTGGTGAGCCTCGGGTATTCGCTCGTCACCCGCACTCCACGCGGCAAGTCGGCGACGGTCTGAAACGATGAGTCGTTCGCCACTGCCACCACGATGCGCACCGGGTCGTTGGTCGCTTTCGAGTAGTTGAGCTTGCCGAGTGATTCAACGACACTGCCGGTCTCTTCGATCCAGTCACGTCCGGTGATGCCGATGTCGAACAATCCTTCGGCGACATACGTCGGAATCTCCTGCGGACGCAAGATGCGCACTTCGTCGATACGTGGATCGGCAATCGAAGCACGGTAGTCAACTTGCGAGGAGCGCTTCACCGTCAGGTCGGCTGCGTCGAACAAATCGAACGTGGCGGATTCGAGTGATCCTTTCGGAAGAACCAAGCGCAACATCAGAAGTTCAGGCTAACGACGAAGGCAGTCTCGCCCCGTTGGCCCATGCCGAGGCAGACATTGCGTTCTTGCCCTCAGGCTGAACGGTAAGCAGCGTGACTGCGCCATCACCGCACGCCACGGTGACTCCTTCGGCATCGATGCGTACCACCGATCCAGCATCGGCTGCACCGCTCGTGGCATCAAACGCGCCTGTCCGGCGGTCAAGGTCACCAGCCACCCGAGCCACGAGCACGCGTACCCGCTTGCCCGAGACCATGAACCATGCGTTCTCCAACTTGGTGAGCGCCACGATGTTCCGCGCTGATGCGCTCCAACGAATCTGCAGTTCACTCGGATCAATCTTTGCTGCATGCGTCGGCTCGCCACGCTGTGGTTCTCCCGTTCCGCAACCGTTCGTGACCGCACGCACCAGAGGCGCAAGCGCTGCCTCAACCAGTTCTGCGCGCAGTGAGGTGAGCGTATGGTCGTCTCGAATCGGCAACGCGACGCGGTCGTAGACGACTCCGGTGTCCAGCCCTTCTTCCACACGCATGATGCAGATGCCCGTCTCCCTGTCGCCAGCCAGAAGCGCGCGTTCAACAGGCGCCGCACCCCGCCACCGCGGCAACAGCGAGAAGTGCACGTTGACCATCGGCAACTGCTCAAGCACGGTCATCGGGATGATTCGCCCATACGCCACCACCACGCCGAGATCAGCCCCCACCCCCAGCGCGTCAGTCATGTTGTGACTGACTGGCAAGCCAAGTTCGAGCGCTGCAGCCTTCACTGGGCTCGGCGAAAGTGCTCCGCCTCGACCGCGACGCTTGTCGACTCGGGTGACGACGAGTGCCACCTCAACTCCTGCTGCCACGAGTGCGCGCAGTGGTGGTACTGCAACTTCAGGCGTGCCGAGATAGACGATGCGACGTGCTGCTCCAGTCGGCAGTGGTGCAAGAGCGTTCACTGCGGAGGTGTGCAATTGAGCGTCTGCGTCACACCAGCTTCAGGTGATACGGCTCGGCGTCTTTGGGTTGACCCTCGCGCGCGCGGTAGAGCTTGACGGCTTCTTTGCGCTGATCCGCCGTCATGCGGTCGAACATCAGAACTCCGTTGAGATGGTCAATCTCATGCTGAAAGAGCCGCGCCAGCAACTCGTCGGCCTCGAACTCCACGTGGTTGCCGTCGAGATTGATACCGCGCACGAGCACCTTTTTGGGCCGCAGCATCTCGACATAGAGACCGGGTATGGACAGGCAGCCCTCGTCGTAGACCCACTCCCCGCTTGACTCCACGATGTGCGGATTGAGAATCACCTTGCGTTCCTCGTCGATGTCGTACACGAACACCTGTCGCTGCACACCGATTTGCGTGGCGGCAAGCCCGATACCCGGCGCCTTGTACATCACTTCGAACATCTCATCGGTGAGACGAACCAGTTTTTCATCGATGTTGTTGACGGGTTCCGCAACGGTCTTCAAAACGGGGTCACCGAAGGTGCGAATCTCGTACGTCACGCTGTGTAAGGCTACCGATGGGCATGTCGACGTCAGACCACTACTTCACGTCACAGCCGAGTTCAGCATCTGCGCCGACCACTCACGAGGTGAAGGTGCGCAACATGAAGATGCTGCTTGCTGGTGATCGTGGCGTGTTCAATCAAGGAGACCTCGATTGGGGTACGCGTGTCTTGATTGAGAATGCCAACGTGCCAACCGGCGGCACGCTGCTTGATTTGGGATGCGGTGGCGGCGCAATTGCCGTTGCACTTGCAATGCTGCGACCCGATGCCACCATCTGGGCCGTCGATATCAACGAACGCGCTCTTGACATCACGCGCACGAGTGTGGCGCTGAACAAGCTCACCAATGTGCGCACTGCCCTGCCAAGCGACGTGCCAAGCGACCTTACGTTTGACGCAATCTGGTCGAACCCGCCCATCCGTGTTGGCAAAGAAGCACTCCATCAACTCCTGAGAGAGTGGCTCCCGCGTCTCACGCCAAACGGTGCAGCCGATCTGGTGGTGCACAAGAATCTCGGCTCGGACTCCCTCGCCAAGTGGTTGGTTAGTGAGGGCTACACCGTCGCTCGTCAGGCGAGCAAGCAGGGCTACCGCGTGTTGCACGTGACTCGCGCGTAGTTGCGACGCTGCGACTACACGCGTGCCGGATCAATTGCCACTCGTATGCGGCGCTTTGCCTTCGGCATGCTGCGAAGCGCTTCGCTGAGGGCATCCCACGTAGGCGCTCGCACGAGGGCTCGCTCGTCATCACCCGCCACTTGCACGAGCAGTGAACCACGCAAGTGACCGACTGCTTCCGCAGTGCCCGCCCCGCTGATCTCAGCGAGCGCACCGAACGGCGGCAACGACAAACGCCTTCGCCGCTCCACCTCAGCTGCCTGGTGCGCCGAAAGGTCACCCGATGCAAGTGCGACGAGCACCTCGTGATTTGGCACCGTTGTTTGCACGATGAGTTGGCCATCGGGCACCAAGCGTGCGCCACGCAACAGCAGATCAAGCGTCTGCTCGCTCGCCCGAAAGCGCGGTGCGAGCAACTCTGAGTCGAGATCGAGAAACACCACGGCATCAGCTCGATCAACTCGATGTAGTACCGCCTCAGTGCCGACGAACACCTCGGCTTGTGGGTCGAGTGCTTCTGTTGTCGGCTTCACTTCCTGCACCACACGTCCGGCGGCGGCTTCGAGTTCGTCACGAAGCCGTGTGATACCGATGCGGATTGCACGCATCTTCTGCGACCCACATGCAAGGCACACCGCTGGTCGATGAGTGTCGCATCGCGGGCAGTCGAACTCATGCTCATGTGTCTGTGCGACTGCTGCACCGCAGACCTCGCAACGCGCGACCGTTCGACACGAATCACAAGCCATGGCTCGAGCCCGGCCCTTTACGTTCAAAACACACACCACACGTTTGGAGTGGTCGCGCAGCAACTGGATGAGTGGGCTCGTGACGAGCGATGACGCCCATCGATCCTCGGCATTGCGATCGATGATCTTTATCTTTGGCCAGTGCGCAGCGTCGGCTGCATCGACTACTCGGTCACCCGCCCACTCCGTCGCCGCCACCGTCGGCACTGCCGAAACCAAGAGACATGGCACACCCGCCCGTCGTGCTCGTTCGATGGCCACTTCACGGGCATGCCAGGTGGGTGATCGCTCCTCTTGCAAGGTGTCATCGTGTTCGTCAACGACGACGATTGCCGCGAGCGCCGGCACAGTCGCCCACACTCCTGATCGGGCACCGACCACCACATCAACGCCAGACGCAGCAGCAACCCAATCATCGGGAAGAACGGCAGTAGTGCGTGAATAGCGACGACATTCGGCCGCCAATCTGCGTGCGCCCACGATGGTGGGCACGACCACCAGAACGGGCCCGAGCGCAGCCGCCGCCAACACGACCTCGAGGCCTGATGAAGCTGGACTACAGCGCACGACACCACCGCCGCGAGCAAGGAGCGTTGCGATGTCGCCGTTTGTGGCGGAGTTATGCGTTCGCGGCGAGTAGCGCGGTGCCGCCAGCCGCGGTACGGCTTTAGGTGGCGACGCCGAGACGAAAAAGGGTCGTCGTCGTGACGCCCACCGCGTGCTCGCCCACTCGATCAATTCAACGACATCCGCGGACGGGCCGATTGACGTGACTTTGCGAATCGGCAACAGGCGGTTGAGGTCGACGTCCACCTCCTGCGGTGCCAGCAACGCCATCACCCAACCTGGCACTTCACGTTGATGCAGCGGCACGCGCACCCGCGAGCCAACAACCGTCGCATCTGCGAGCGATTCAGGAATCGAGTAGTCGAACGGTTTGTCGACCCCAGTGACGTCGACAATTACACGGGCGATTCGCGTCACAGCACCTACGAGAGTAGGCACACCGTGTGGCGCAGCCGCGCCGGCTTAGAGCTTGGCGGCCTTGCGGAATGCGTCGAGGCGGGACAACTGCTCCCAGGAGAATGCGGGATCAGTGCGGCCGAAGTGACCGTACGCCGCAGTCTTGCGGTAAATCGGACGCTTCAACTCGAGGTCGCGCACGATGGCAGCCGGGCGAAGGTCGAACGTGTCGCGCACGGCCTGCTCAATTTTCGACTCGTCAATCGTGTTCGTGCCGAACGTCTCCACGAGGATGCTGACCGGTTGCGCCATACCGATGGCATACGCAACTTGAACTTCACAACGACGTGCCGCACCCGACGCCACAACGTGCTTGGCCACCCAACGAGCGGCATAGGCGGCGGAGCGGTCAACCTTCGATGGGTCTTTGCCGCTGAATGCACCACCACCATGGCGACCCATGCCGCCATACGTATCGACGATGATCTTGCGACCAGTAAGACCCGTGTCGGCGTGAGGTCCACCCTTGACGAACTCGCCAGTTGGGTTCACGTACACCGCGTAGTCATCTTTGGCGAACTTCGTCGGAATCATCGGACGAATCACTTGCTCCACCAAGTCAGGACGAATCACCGTGTCGCGAGCAATGCCATCGGCATGCTGCGTGCTGATCAAGACGGTGCGCAGACGCACCGGAACGCCATCTTCGTAGTCGAACGTCACTTGCGTCTTCCCGTCTGGTCGCAGGTACGGCACCGCGCCTGACTTGCGCACCTCGGTGAGTTGCTCGGCGAGGCGATGCGCGAGGAAAATCGGCAGTGGCATCAGTTCGGGTGTCTCGTCGCACGCGTAGCCGAACATCATTCCTTGGTCGCCAGCCCCTTGCGAGCTGAGCTTGTCTTCGCCGCTCTTGCCGCCGCGCAGCTCTTCGCTCTTGTCAACGCCCATGGCGATGTCGCTCGACTGTTCGTCGATGCTGATGATCACGCCGCAGGTGTTGCCGTCGAAGCCGTATGCCGCGTTGTCGTAGCCGATCTCCTTGATCGTGTTACGCGCGAGCTTGGGGATGTCGACATACGCCGAAGTAGTGATTTCACCAGCCACCACACAGAGACCGGTGGTGAGCAACGTCTCGCATGCAACGCGACCGTTGGGATCTTCGGCGAGGATTGCGTCGAGGACCGAATCACTGATCTGGTCGGCCATCTTGTCTGGGTGACCCTCGGTGACACTCTCCGAGGTAAACGTGTACTTGCGCGACATGCGGTTGACCTACGCCTGTTCTTCTGGCGCCTCTTCCGAGGCCGCGAGAGCATTGGCTTCGTCTTCGATGCGCTGACGCTCGGCGATTTCGGCGCGGAGCTCCTCCAGCGTCTTCGGCACGAACCGCACTTTGTCGGCGGCGATTTCTTCGAATGCAACCGAGAGGTGCTTGGTGCTGACGGTCTGTACCGTCGGTCCGACGACCTCACTCATGCGAAGGTTGCCGGAGTACTCAGTGATCTCTCGGGCGCGCTTGGCAGCCAACGTGACGAGGCTGAATTTTGACTTGGTGCGCTCCATCAGCTTCTCGATTTGTGGGGACATCATGGTGCTGTCGGCGTTCGTGGACACAAAACTCCTCATTGTGAAGGCCTGAACGAGGGTTCAGAACCGCTTCATACTATCGGTTTCGACGAGCCTCACTGATGACCCCCAGCATGTCGGCGATGGTCTGTTCCAACTGCTGATTCACGATGACATGGTCAGCGAGCGCTATCCCGATTGGCTCTTCTTCTTCGGCCTTGCGTAGGCGTTGGTCGACCTTTCGCTCATCGTCACCGCGGGCGTTCAACCGGGCCCGCTGCTCCTCGCGCGAGGGTGGCAAAACAAAGATGAGCACAGCGCTTGGGTGCTGCTTTTTTACTTGACTGGCGCCGTCAACTTCGATTTCCAGCACGATGTCTTTTCCGACTGGCGGATTCGGTTGCGGCGTGCCGTAGTAGTTGCCGAGAAAGCTCGTCCATTCAAGAAATCCACCTGCATCAATGTGCGCCTCAAACTGCGCACGAGTGACGAAGTGGTAGGCATCGGAAGCCTCACCTGGTCGTTGTTCGCGCGTGGTCCACGATCTGCTTAGCCACAACTCGGGATCACGCTTCATGAGCTCGGTGACGAGCGTGCTCTTGCCGACGCCACCTGGGCCAGACACGACGAATACCAAACCGCTCATGCTGCACACCTGACCGAGCGACAAGGCATCATCACGACAGCGCCTTGACCAACCCATCGCGCATTGACGATGCAACTTCACTCACGCGCGTGCGCTCCCCTAATCCATGTTCTTCAAGCACGCGTCGCGCGCGCACTTTGCCAATTCCAGGAAGTGCCTCGGCGACTTTTACGAGATAGACGAACCCACACACGGTGTCGCTCGTCGATCGCTCAAACACCTGCGCAAGCGTGAGAGATCCAGCAGCAACTGCTGCGACGAGAGCATCGATGTCGTGTCGAAGTTTGGTGGCTCGAGCAAGTATCTCGTCTGATTGTCTTGTCGTAGTCGACGACAATGCCATAGAAAAATGCTAGTGGGCTGCTCCGACGATCTCGCCCCATGATGAGACGCCATGTTGCCTTGCCCACCGCGTCATTCCTCGCTGCACCTTCACCGTGGTGCGCGGATCCGCAAACGTCGCTGTGCCAACTTGCACAGCCTGAGCACCTGCGAGCATGAGTTCGATGGCATGCTCGGCGCGAGCGACTCCCCCGACGCCGATAATCGGAAGCTGCGGATGTGCCGCCCGAACGTCAAACACACTGCGAACCGCAACAGCATGAATCGCTGAGCCACTGAGACCTCCACCTCCGTTACCGAGCACGGGGCGTCGGGTCTCCGTGTCGATGCGCATACCTAGCACCGTGTTGACGAGTACAACAGCATCTGCGCCCGCACTTGCCACGACTCCCGCAATGTCAACGAGTCGGTCGGTGTTGGGGCTCAATTTCGCCCAGATCGGCAACTCGCTGGGGGCACTACCTGATGCTGTGCGGCGCGAGCCATCTGTGAACGCAGCTCGCACTCCCGCGATGACTCGTGATGATTGTGCTGCGTCGTGGGCAAACATCGTGCGGGCGTGATCGAGGTTCGGGCAAGAGAGATTGACTTCGACAGCAGTCAACTGATCAGACACGGCAGCAAGTGACTGTGCCGCTTCCACATATTCGCTCTCGCGAAAACCCCAGATGCTCGCCACCACTCGCGCACCACGCGCCGTCAACCGAGGGAGCCCGTCCCGAATCCACTGTTCGACGCCGCTGCCTTGCAGGCCGACTGCGTTGATCATGCCGCCGTCAACCGCGTGCAACCTCGGTGGCGGGTTCCCCTTCCACTCGAACGTCGCCATCGACTTCACCACGACGGCACCAATCGTTGTCAGATCAAAAAAGGCAGCGAGTTCATCGGAGTGCCCCGCGGTTCCAGATGCGGTCAGCACCGGGCTTGGCAATGTGACTGCACCGATGCGCGCCAGCATGCTCATCGCGCGTTCACGAGAACTTCCCGTGATACTCCTGCAGGGAACGAATGCCAAGCGGCTTGTCACGGCGTTCGCGCATACCCTGCACTGCCGCTCGCGCCGCACGAACGGTCGTGACGAGGGCAACGCCCTTTACGTTCGCTGCTTTGCGGATGGCTTCACCGTCGCTGTGCGTACCCGATGCTTGCGGAGTATTGATGACGAAGCTGATTTCGCCGCGTTCGATGAGGTGCACTGCATCGGGTGTCTCCGCTCGTCGCTCCGACACCTTGTCTCCAGGTGTCTCCGCTCGTCGCTCCGACACCTTGTCTCCAGGTGTCTCCGCTCGACGCTCCGACACCTTGTCTCCGGGCGTCTCCGCTCGACGCTCCGACACCTTGTCTCCAGGTGTCTCCGCTCGACGCTCCGACACCTTCCCCACGACGCTTTCGACGTGGACTCCGCCGTCAGCAAGCACGCTCGCGGTTCCCGCTGTCGCCACGATGCTGCAGCCGACATCAAGCAACGCCCTGCCGAGTTCCACCGCGAAGGCTTTATCTCGATCGTTCAACGTGAGAAACACTCGACCGCTCGTCGGCAGCTCGGTGCCGGCTGCCGATTCCGCCTTGATGAATGCTCGCCCAAAAGTGGTGTCGATTCCCATGACTTCGCCCGTGGAGCGCATCTCAGGACCAAGCGCAGTATCAACTTCAGGGAATCGATTGAACGGCAACACGGCTTCTTTCACGCTCACGTGCCCAGTCGCCGGAGTGCGCACCAAACCCTCCTTGCGTAACTCGGCAAGTGTGGCCCCAAGCATCACGCGACTCGCGATCATCGCAAGCGGCACACCCGTCGCCTTCGCCACAAACGGCACCGTACGGCTCGCCCGAGGGTTGGCTTCGATGACGTACACCTTGCCTTCAACCACCGCGAACTGCACGTTGATCAAACCGCGCACATCAAGCGCATCAGCAATCTTGCGCACATCCGCTTCGATGGCGCCCAATTCCGCTGCCGACAAGTTCTGCGGCGGCAGCGCACACGCAGAGTCGCCGGAGTGGATGCCCGCTTCTTCAACGTGCTCCATCACGCCACCGATCAACACTTCACCGCTGGCGTCACGAATCGCGTCGACGTCGACCTCGGTGGCATCCTGCAAGAACCGATCAATGAGCACTGGTCGGCTCGCTGACAGGCCGCCCTCACGGCCCAACGTTCCGAATCGTTCCATCTCCGCCATAGCGACAGCAAGTTCAGCGTCGTCATGCACGATGCGCATCGCACGCCCACCGAGCACATAACTCGGCCGCACGAGCACTGGATACCCCGTCGTTGCGGTCACCGCACGTGCACCGGCCAAGTCGATTGCGGTCGCACCGGGCGGTTGTGCGATTCCGAGGCGATGACAGAGGGCATTCCATTGCTCTCGGTCTTCTGCGAGGTCAATCGATGCTGGTGATGTTCCAGCGACCAAGTTGCTCGGAATCGTGCCTGCCAACTTGAGTGGCGTCTGCCCACCAAGCGACACAATCACGCGCGGATCCTTGCCTGCTGCCTGTGTTTCGGCGGCAATCACATTGAGCACGTCTTCTGTCGTTAGTGGTTCGAAGTAGAGACGATCAGACGTGTCGTAGTCGGTCGACACGGTCTCCGGATTGCAGTTGAGCATGACCGTTTCATAGCCCGCCGCCCGTAACGCGAAACTCGCATGCACGCAGCAGTAGTCGAACTCGATGCCCTGACCGATGCGGTTCGGTCCGCTGCCAAGGATGATGACACGCTCTTTGGCGGACGGTCGCACCTCAGACTCGTCTTCGTATGTCGAGTAGAAGTACGGCGTCTCCGCCGCAAACTCCGCACTGCAGGTGTCGACTGACTTGTATGTCGGGAGAACGCCCGCCGCCTCTCGGGCGACGCGCACCTGCGATTCGTCGGTGCCCCACAGCCACGCCAACTGCGCGTCGCTGAAACCGAGTCGTTTGGCCCGACGCCACGCACGTTTGTCGAGCGTGGCAGGTGAACCATCCGCCAGCACTTCGCGCTCTTCATAAATTGCCTTCATCTGATCCAAGAACCACACGTCGATGCCTGAGGCTTTGTGAATCGACTCGAGCTCAATGCCACGACGAATGCACTCCCCAACTTGAAAGATGCGGTCTGGGGTCGGGCTTTCGATTGCCGTCAGCAACTGCCGGTCGTCGAGCGCGGCGAAAGCCGATTCGGCCGCATCACAGTTGAGACCGGCTCGACCAATCTCGAGTGAGCGCAGGGCCTTCTGCAGACTTTCGGGGAACGTTCGGCCGATAGCCATCGCTTCGCCCACGCTGCGCATCTGCGTGCCGAGCACGTTGCTGGCGCCGTCGAACTTCTCGAACGCCCAGCGCGGAACCTTGGTAACGACGTAGTCAATGGTCGGCTCGAAACTGGCCGGTGTCATCTTCGTGATGTCATTGGCAATTTCATCCAGCGTGTAGCCCACGGCGAGTTTCGCGGCAATCTTTGCAATCGGGAAACCAGTCGCCTTCGATGCGAGCGCCGACGAGCGCGATACTCGTGGGTTCATCTCGATGACTACTTGCTCCCCCGTCTTTGGGTTCACCGCAAACTGCACATTCGAGCCGCCCGTCTCCACGCCGACTCGACGAATACACGCAAACGCTGCGTTGCGCATCTCTTGGTATTCCACATCAGAGAGTGTCATGGCTGGTGCGACGGTGATTGAGTCTCCAGTGTGCACGCCCATCGCATCGACATTCTCAATCGAACAGATGATCACGCAATTATCAGCTCGGTCGCGCATGACTTCGAGCTCGTATTCCTTCCAGCCCTTGATTGATGTCTCGATGAGCACTTCATTGATCGGGCTCGCTGCGAGACCCGCTTTCACGATGTGCTCGAATTCCGCCATGTCATTGGCGATTCCGGTGCCGCGTCCGCCGAGAATGTACGCCGGCCGGATGATCGCCGGCAGTTTGACCTTGCGCAACACCGCCTCGGCTTCCTCATAGGAGTGCGCAATTCCGCTCTTAGGAACCTTGAGGCCAATCTCAATCATCGCTTCTTTGAACTTCTCGCGGTCCTCAGCCGTTGCAATTGCTTCTGCGTTCGCGCCGATGAGCTCCGGAGTCCCAGGCACCCCGACGAGGCCGCGTTCGTGCAGAGCCATCGCGAGATTGAGCGCAGTCTGCCCACCGAGCGTGGGCAACACCGCATCCGGTTGCTCACGCTCAATGATTGCTGCCAGCACGTCGGGAGTGAGGGGCTCGATGTACGTGCGATCAGCGAAGTCGGGGTCGGTCATGATTGTCGCCGGGTTCGAGTTCGCAAGAATCACGCGGTACCCCTCGGCACGCAACACGCGACACGCCTGCGTACCCGAATAATCAAATTCGCAGGCCTGGCCAATGACGATTGGACCAGAGCCGATCACCAAGATGCTGCGGAGGTCGTTACGGCGCGGCATGGCTAGTTCGTTCCGCTCGTCGAAGTATGACTAATCATCGAGCTGCTCCGTGCATCAGCTCGGCGAAGCGTGCGAACAGGTACCGCGAGTCGTGCGGTCCTGGCCCAGCCTCAGGGTGATACTGCACGCTGAAGGCACGCTTGCCACGCACACGCATACCTTCGTTCGTGTTGTCATTGAGGTTCACATGCGTGACATCGACCTTCCCATCGAGCGATGTCGGGTCGATGCAGAAGTTGTGGTTCTGGCTGGTGATTTCCACTTTGTTCGTTGCAATGTCGCGTACGGGATGATTCGCGCCGTGATGCCCGAACGGCAACTTGAAGGTCTTGCCACCGAGCGCAAGCCCCAGCAACTGATGACCCAGACAAATGCCAAAGAGAGGGACATCAGCAGCGAGCAAATCACCGATGATCTGCGGCGCCTGTGACACCATCTCGGGATCGCCAGGGCCGTTGGAGAGAAACACTCCGTCAGGCTTGCGCGCCAGCACCTCGGCAGCTGGGGTGCGCGCCGGCACGACGTGCACGTCGGCAATCTCCGACAAGCAGCGCAAGATGGTCGACTTGATTCCAAAGTCGTAGGCGACGACCTGAAACGGTTTCGCACCCTTACCTGCGGTGTTCTTCACGTCGTAGGGTGCGACTGTCGTGACTTGGGCGACGAGGTTCTTGCCTGCCGTGCCTTTCTCCTTCGCCAACGCGGCACGCAACGTGGCCTCGTCGGCGGTGCCGAACACGCCGTTCATGGCGCCAGCGTCGCGCAACACCCGCGTGAGACGCCGCGTATCGATGCCGGCGATGCCAGCCAGGTTCCGCTCGCGCAAGAACACCTCGAGCGGCTCATCGCTTCGCCAATTGCTGCGGCGGCGTGCCATCTCGCGAATGATCACGCCGCGCGCGTGCACTTTGTTTGCTTCGTTGTCGTGGCGCGAGATGCCGTAGTTGCCGATGTGTGGTGTGGTGAACGTAATGATCTGACCCGCGTAACTGGGGTCGGTGAGCACTTCTTGGTATCCGCTCAACCCAGTGTGAAACACCACTTCACCAGATGCGACGGGGAGCTCAGCGCCGATGGCCTCGCCTTCAAACACACTCCCGTCAGCGAGCAGCAAGAGCGACGGACGCACGGTCTTTGATGCGGACTTTGGTGCGGTCGTAGGCATCTTCGTTGAACCAGTCGTTGACCCCGTCACAGCCAGCCCACGCTGTCACACTTCATCGTTGTGCTTCTCCATCGAGCACCGTGAACGCGCCATTCAACATCGTGTGCCGCACCTTGCCGCGCAGCGTCATGCCTACAAATGGTGTGTTGCGACTCTTGCTTGCCAACTTCTCGGGTTCCACCTGCCACGTCACATTCGGGTCAAAGACCACGAGATTTGCCGGCGCACCGGGTTGCACATCGCGTCCGTGACGATCCTCGATACCCGCAATGTGTGCCGGGTTGATCGACATCACACGCACCAGATGGGTGAGGTCGATGTGCAACACGCCAAGTGCCACGCCAAGGGCGGTTTCGAGGCCGAGCATGCCAGGTGGGGCCTGATCGAGCGAGAGTTCCTTGTCGCGACGGGGGTGCGGGGCATGGTCGGTGGCGAGCGCGTCGATGGTGCCATCACGCACGCCTTCACGCAATGCGGCAATGTCGTTCGGTGAGCGTAGTGGTGGGTTCACCTTGAACACGGTGTCGAAGGTCAAGAGTCGTGTTTCATCGAGCGACAAATGATGCGGTGTCACTTCTGCAGTGACGGGGAGACCATCGCGCTTTGCCGCACGGACGAGTTCAACGCTGCGCGCGGTAGAGAGATGCAGAAAGTGCACGCGCGCTCCGGTGAGGCGAGCCAATTCGATGTCACGGAAGACCATCAGTTCTTCAGCGAGTGAGGGCCAACCAGGCAAGCCGAGCGAGGTACAGCACTGACATTCGTTCATCACCGCACCCTTGGTCAGGGTGGCAACTTCGCAGTGCTGCGCGAGAGTCACATCGAGCCCCTTGCCGTACTCCATCGCCCGGCGCATCAGGAGTTCGTCTTGTACGCCGTTGCCATCGTCGGTGAAGATTCGCACTCCTGCTGCCGCGAGCTCAGCCATCGGTGCAAGCGACTCCCCCTTGCGACCCAGTGTGATGCAACCGCTCGGCACGACCTCAACCAAACCCGCGCGCTTGCCTTGCTCGCGCACGAAGTCGATGACCGCCACACTGTCTTGCGCTGGATCGGTGTTGGGCATCGCCACGAGTGCGGTGTAACCACCTTTGGCGCCGGCACGGCTACCCGTCTCGATGGTCTCAGCTTCTTCTTTGCCTGGCTCGCGCAAGTGTGCGTGCAGGTCAACAAAGCCCGGAGCAACCACGCAACCAGTGGCATCAACGTTGATGTCACCCTGTAACGACGCAGCAACTTCGACGACGGTCCCGTTCTCTATGGCGACATCGGCGGTGTGTTCGCCACGCGAATCGACCACCGTGCCGCCCTTCAGCACCGTTCGCCGGCTTGCATCGTTTCTCGTTGCTCGCGTGTTCATGGGGCCACCTGCGCCAGATTCGCGGCTGACGATTCGCCGGCCAGCAAGTCGAACAACACCGCCATTCGCACCGACACACCGTTGGCCACTTGTCGGTGAATGAGCGAGTTGGGCAACGACGAAGGATCAATCAACATCTCGACTCCTCTATTCATCGGGCCTGGGTGCATCACCACTGCATGTGCGGGCAGCTTCGCGACTCGAGCCGCGTCGAGCCCGAACGATTCGGCATATTCGCGCAAGCTTGGCACGTGACCCTGCGACATCCGTTCGCTCTGCAGTCGCAACATATAGAGGATGTCCGTTCGACCCAGCACGTCATCCAATCGGTACGACACCTCCACAGGCCAGTGCGACACGTCCGGTGGCAAGAGGGTCGGGGGTGCAACGAGCACCACCTTGGCTCCGAGCATGCTAAACGCCGTCACGTTGCTGCGCGCCACTCGGCTGTGCTTGATGTCGCCGACGATAGTGATGGTGAGACCATCAAAGCGTTCTTTGCCAAGTGCTTCGCGCACGGTGAAACAGTCGACCAGCGCCTGCGTTGGATGTTGGTGCCAGCCGTCGCCGGCGTTCACCACCGATGCACTCGTCCATTCGCTGATCTGCCACGGGATACCAGTCGACTTGTGGCGCACTACGAACGCATCAACCCCCATGTCAGTGATGGTCTCCACAGTGTCGCGCAGACTCTCACCCTTGTTCACACTCGAGGTGGACACGCTGAACGTCATGGTGTCTGCCGACAGTCGCTTGGCTGCCGTCTCAAACGACAAGCGAGTTCGCGTGGAGTCCTCGAAGAAGAGGCTCACGACCGTTCGCCCGCGCAACGCTGGCACCTTTGGCACGGGCCGACGGTTCACTTCCACCATGTGGTTGGTGAGGTCAAGCAACCGCACCAGACCGTCGTGGCCGAGTTCGTCAATGCTGCGTAGGTGCTTCATCGTGCATCCTTCGCCGTGATTACCACTCCGTCGACCGTGGCCTTCACGTCATCGTCGATGCGGGTCGGCAGGTTCTTACCCACGTAGTCAGGCCGAATCGGCAGTTCGCGATGCCCGCGGTCGACGAGCACGGCAAGTTGCACCGATTTGGGGCGCCCGTACGTGTTGATGCCTTCCAGCGCTGCTCGCACCGTGCGACCTGTGTAAAGCACGTCATCCACCAGCACGACGGTGGTGCCATCCACGGCGAAGTTGATGTTGCTGATTGCACCGGGCACGACGGGTCGCAGACCGATGTCGTCGCGATGCATGCTGACGTCGATGTAGCCAACGGGCACCTGTGATTGCGGCTCGATGTGATTGATTGCCGCACCGATGGCATCCGCCAGCCACGCCCCACCGCGCTGCAACCCAACGATGGCGAGGCGCGCAGATCCCTGCTGCCGTTCAAGGATTTCGTGGGCGATGCGTGTAATCGCGCGTCTGACGTCGTCAGCCGACATCACGTTGTTGCTCACGTCAAACTCCTGCCGTTCGAGCCTCACAGGACTCGTTTTACGGTTGCCTCACCTTACACGCTCGTAGACCATCCAATAGTCATTGCCGAACACCACGTCAAAGAACATCTGTTCTGACTGCCAGTCGACTGCCGCCTCACCCTCCAGTTGTCGCGGCAGGATCACGTACCGCACCTCCTCGGCAAACGGCAGACGGTCTCCCTTGGCGAACACATTGGGGCCGTAGAGCACCCGGCGATACGGCACCGGGAACACATAAATGCGTTCTCGACGCGCCATGTGGGCCGTCAAGGTGTGATACGCCGACACGGCTGCATCATCGGGAATCTTGTTCATCGCTTCGTGCGCCGCGGCCACTGCCGGATGTGAGGGCGACCACCGCGGCATCTCCGTGCGCATGAATGGCAGCGGTGTCCAGATGTAGGCACAGACAAGGCTCGCCACCAGTACGAGCGATGCCAGCCACGTGCGGAGATGTTCCGCCACGCGAGAGATGCCGTACATCGCACCAATCACGAGGATGGGCACGAATTGCACTGCGTAGTGGTACTCAATCTGGCTCTGATACCAGAACGTACTGACGAGATTTGAAAGCAACGGCAGCGTGCCGAGCAAGGCAATCTCGGGCCGCAGCAGTGCAACGAACCCGACCGGTGCAAGCAACTGTAAGAGATACAGAGGGCGCTCCCCCGAGACGAGATGACGTATCACCTTGTCAGGACGAGTGAATGACGTCCTGAGAAATCCACCGAAGCCGCCAAACGGCACACGCCATTCGTTGCGGTAGGGAACGCCGACGATGCCACGCATCACGGCAAACATGAAGATGATGGCGACCCATAGCGAACCAAACAGTGTCACGAGACCGATGCGTTTATCGCGGCGCAACGCCACCCAGGTGCCGAGCGCCATCACGAACAGCGCGGTGTCTTCTTTGACCAACAAGATGAGCACGACCGCGCTCGCATATTGCACCCAGCGATACGCAAGAGCCGCATAGATGGCCCAGGCGATGAGCGGGGCAAGTGCCGCATCAGGATGGAAGTTCTCCATTCCCGTAAAGGTGAGTGCTGGATGCAACAGGTACGCCACCACTGCCACACAACTCATCGGCAGCGAGGTGAGTAGCAAGCGTGCGGTCTTCCACACCGGCAATGCTCCAATGCCAAGTGCGATTGCCTGCACGACAAACAACAAACCAGTCGAGCTCACCACCCAATACAGCGGGACGAGCGGCAACAAGATGAACGACGTGTGGTCGCCAATGAGGTTTCGCCCCATCAACGTGACGAAGGGAGCTTTGCCTTGCGACAGCAACCACACACCTTGGTCGTACAACCCAAAATCGTATGCAGAGGTGCCCAGACCAAAATGGTCTCGAGTCGTCCGCACTGCCAACCACACGGTGTAGAGCAACGTCAGCGAGAGTGCGAGTACATGCCAGATGCTGAGGGCCCGCAGCCGAAACATCTGCGACTCCACCCACTGGCGGAGGTCGACTGCCATGATGTTGTTCTAGTCGGCGCTGGCCGTGCCTGTATCGGCGCCACCCGTATCAGTTCCGGCACCGCTGGTGCCGACAGCCGTGCCCGTATCGGTGCCGCCCGTCTCCGTTCCGGCGCCGCCCCGAACGGTTCGCGCGATGGCAGAGAGCAGACCGTTGACGAACTTCCCCGAATCATCCGTGCCATATCGCTTGGCCAGCCCAACCGCTTCGTTCAACACCACGGCGGTGGGTATTGCAGGTCGACCGAGCAACTCGAACGTGCCGATACGCAACACGTTGCGATCGGTGGTCGCCATTCGTTCGATGGTCCATGAGTGACTATGCGAAGAGATGAGCTGGTCGATGCGATCCTTATTCGCACTGACACCGTCAATGAGCTCCGTGGTCAGGTCGTCGAACGGCACCTTGATTCGCGACACGACTTCAGCGGTAGCACTTCCGCGCAGGTCTGCTTCAAACAGAACGTTCAGCGCACGTTCACGCGCGTCAGAACGCGGGTCGAAGTCGCGGTTCCAGTCGTCTACGTCTGACAAGAGTGGTCTCGCCTCAGACTCGCGTGACGTAGTCGCCGGTGCGAGTGTCGACCTTCACCTTGTCGCCGATGTTGATAAAGAGCGGAACTTGAATGATTTTGCCGGTCTGCAAGGTCGCAGGCTTGCGGGCACCAGAGACGCGGTCGCCCTGAATGCCGGGCTCGGTCTGTGTGATGGTGAGCTCGACAGACGCAGGGATTTCGACGGCGACAATCTCCGTGCCGTACAGCGCAATCTGCGCGGTCGCCGATTCGACGAGATAGTCGGCAGCGTCACCGAGCGCAGTGGGGCTCACGTTGATTTGTTCATAGGTATCAGTGTCCATGAAGACGAAGTCATCGCCTTCTTTGTACAAGAACTGCATGTCGCGGCGGTCGATGATGGCCTGCTCGACTCGTACGCCTGCGTTGAAGGTGCGCTCAATCACCGCGCCGGTGCGCATATTGCGCAACTTGGTGCGAACGAATGCACCACCTTTGCCCGGTTTGACGTGCTGGAATTCAACGACGTTGAAGAGCCCCTTATCGAGCTCGAGCGTGACGCCGTTCTTTAGTTCGTTGGTGCTAATTGCAGGCACGAGATGTCCTTTGGTGATGCGGTGAGTATGTCGCAGCCAGTGTCGGTGACGACCACGAGGTCCTCAATTCGCACACCGCCGAGCCCTTCACGATAGACCCCTGGTTCAACGGTCACTACTTCACCGCTCTGCAACGGTTCGGGCATCGCCGTTCGCACCCAGGGCTGTTCGTGAATCTGCAGACCCACACCATGCCCTGTCGAGTGAATGAACTCGCCACCGAATCCGGCATCGACGATGATGTCGCGGCAGGTTTTGTCAACGTCACCAGCAGTCATTCCCGCACGCACTGCGGCAAGACCAGCAAGCTGGGATTCGCGCACCACGTCGTGCATGCGGCGCAACACGGGATCGACGTCACCAATGAGGTACGTGCGGGTCATGTCGGAGTGATAGCCGTCGACCAACGCCCCGACATCGATGACGACGAGATGGCCCTCCTCGATCACCGTCGAGGTCGGACGGTGGTGCGGTCGTGCACCATTGGCGCCGGTCGCCACGATGGTGTCGTAACTCGGGCCGTCGGCACCGTGCCGTCGCATGCGGTATTCCAGTTCGTCGCGTACATCCCGCTCTGTCGGGCGCCCTGACATCATGGGCGCTACTTCGGCCAGCGCTGCGTCGGTGCACGCCGAGGCTCGACGCATGCGTGCGATCTCCGCC
>Ga0208084_1000082_pt1 | contig 24089 bp, 25 predicted proteins | sample LakMenEpi14Sep09_FD_150698 | JGI IMG/M metagenome (GOLD analysis project Ga0208084, IMG submission 150698) | Freshwater microbial communities from Lake Mendota, WI - 14SEP2009 deep hole epilimnion (SPAdes) | ecosystem: Environmental > Aquatic > Freshwater > Lentic | place: Lake Mendota, Madison... | reverse complement strand
GCTCGGCTGGCGCCAAGACGATGGCGGTCGTGCTCGGCAATGTCGACGTATACCTGCACGCTGGTGGCCAATACCAGTGGGACTCTGCGGCACCAATCGCCGTGGCGCGCGCCGCAGGGCTGCACACGAGTCGTATCGACGGCAGCCCACTGCTCTACAACTCGCGTGACACGTGGCTACCTGATCTGCTTGTTTGCCAGCCCCACCTGGCGGACGACATCCTGCGGGCAGTGCGCAACTTCACAGCCAACTAACACGCTCGGCGCGACGAGCGCCGGTTGCCGCTCGGCAGACTGCGAGGGTGGAAAACGTCGCTGCGCGCCCCGTCGATCGTGACTGGGCCGCGTTCAGCGACAACCCGCCGTGGACGCTGACTCGCGCAACCACAGAATGGCTGCCACTCGTCGACGACATCCGCACCCGCGCCCGCGCCGAACTTCCCTCGCTGATGAAGCCGCCTCGGGTTCCACCTATCGCCCGATTGATCGTCGTGGTCGCGCGCTTGGGTTGGGCGCTTGGCCCATGGTGGTGGCGACGTCGTCGTGGCAAGTACGCAAGCCCCGAGGCCTCGCGTGCAGATTTGTCGTTGCGAATGCGCGTAGCAATCGAACGACTCGGCTCCACCTACATCAAGTTGGCGCAAATCATCTCAAGTGGTGAGGGTCTCTTCCCCACCGAGCTCGTTGAAGAATTCAAGCGCTGCCGCGACCAGGTACCCGCCGAAGATTTCACCGATGTGCAGCGTGTGGTGGAAACTGATCTCGGCTCTCGACTCGAAGACACCTTCGCTGAATTCAGCCGTGCACCAATCGCTGCAGCTTCAATTGCTCAGGTACACGCCGCAACGCTGCGCAGTGGAGAACGCGTCGTCGTCAAAGTGCAACGCCCTCGCGTGAACACACTGGTGCGCAAAGACCTGAAAGTGATGTCGTGGCTCGCTCCGTTTCTTGTCGGGAGAATCAAGATTGCTGCGCTGGCCAACCCACCTGCACTGGTTGAACTGTTCGCCGAGACGATCGTTGAAGAACTCGATTTCCGACTTGAAGCCGGCAACATGCTCGACATCGCGAGCATTCTTGCCGACCTGAAGCAGGACGGCTACGTGGTGCCGCGTCCGCATCCGCGACTCGTGACACGTCGCGTCATCGTGATGGAACGTCTCGAAGGATTCAAGTTTGATGACGTCGTTGGCATGAGAGGTGCGGGCATCGACACGGAGGCGGTCATCCGCACCGGCATGGTGGCGTTCATGGAAGGTGCCCTGCTCTACGGCGTCTTCCATGGAGACCTCCATGGCGGCAACTTGTTCGTGATGCGCGACGGTCGCACTGCCTTGCTTGACTTCGGCATCGTCGGTCGCCTCACCGGTGCGCGACGACTCGCATTCCTGCGCCTGATGCTCGCAGCCACCACCAACGATGTGAAGGGTCAGATCACTGCGCTGCGCGACCTCGGAGCCTTGCCGATGGACACCGACCTCGATGCGGTAATCAAGGACCTGCGACTCGACCAGCCGACGATCGACCCCACCACGCTGTCGGGCGAAGAGCTTGTCAAAGAGGTACAGCGAGTGGTGAAGGCAATGCTCGCGTACGGCGCTCGGATGCCCAAAGAGTTGATGCTCTACGTGAAGAACATGGTGTTCTTGGATGGCGCAATCGCTCGACTCGCACCAGACCTTGACCTACTGGGTGAGATCGCACAAATCTCGATGCTCTTTGCCCAGCGACATGGCGAGCGACTCGGCCGCGAGCTGGGCATCGACCACACGCAGGTGGAGATCAACTTGGACAGCGTGAAGGCAGGCCTCGGTGTCACGGCCGACACGAATCGCATGACCTATCGCGACCTGCAAAAGCGCCGCGAACTCATCCAAAAGCGCATGCGCGAACACGTCGGCCGCTAGGTCGCATCGCCGCGACAAGCAGCGACGAGATTTGTCAGTATTGACAGATGCGCTTGGTGGTCGCCCGCTGCTCCGTGAACTACGCCGGGCGCCTTGAGTCCACGCTGCCCGAGGCAACGCGACTCATCATGGTGAAGGCGGACGGTTGTGTCGCCATCCATGCCGACGGCGGCGCGTACAAACCCCTCAACTGGATGAACGCTCCGAACGAGATCCGCGAACTCCCCGACCGCTGGGAGATCACCAACCCCAAAGGCGAGCGACTCACCATCGTGCTGCACGAAGTGGTGAGCGACTCGCAGCACGAACTCGGTGACGACCCCGGCTTGTCGAAAGACGGCGTGGAAGCGCACCTACAAGAACTGCTGGCAGCCGACCCAACGGTGATTGAAGGCGGTCTCGTGCTCATCTCACGCGAGTACCCGACTGCAATTGGCCCGGTAGACCTCTTGTGTCGCGCCAGCGATGGCAGCACCGTGGCTATCGAAGTCAAGCGTCGCGGAGAAATTGACGGTGTTGAACAGCTCTCGCGCTACCTCGAGTATCTTCGTGCCGATTCTTCTCTCGGAGAGTTGCGAGGAGTGTTCGTAGCGCAGTCGATCAAACCGCAAGCGCGTACCCTCGCTGAAACTCGCGGGCTGTCATGGAAGGAAGTGGACTATGACGAACTCCGCGGCAAGCGAGTCGACGAATTGAGGTTGTTCTGAGCACCATCCGCAATTTCCGCACCGCTGACTTCGACGAAGTACTGCGCATGAACAATGAGAACGAGCCTGCCGTGTCGTGGATCGAACGGGAGGAACTCGAGGCCGACTTGGCAATCGCTAAGCACGCCCTCATCATTGGCAGCGATCGAGTCGAGGGCTTTTGCACCACGTTTGCCAGTGGACTCCAGTGCGATCTTGGCGTTAACTACGCCTGGTTCACCGCCCGCTATCCCGATTTCGTGTATCTCGACCGCGTCGTGATTGATGAACCGTTCCGCTCGGGCGGGCGTGGCGCACTGCTGTATGCCGAAGTTGAACGTCGCATTCGTGCCGAAGGCGTGACTTCACTCTTCACGTGCGAAGTCAACTTGCGACCGCGCAACGACGGATCACTGCGCTTCCATGCGCGACTCGGCTTCGAACAAGTCGGTGAACAAGAGTCGAAGCCTGGCCTCGTCGTGGCGATGCTCGCCAAACGACTGGTGTAGGCCGCGCAATCAAGCGCGGCGCGACTACTTCTTTTGTGGTTGTGGCCAGCTACCTGGCTTGCCATCCATGCCGGAGTTCGGTCGTGCTTTGCCGAGCAACTCCTCGACGATCGGGCCGAGCCGCGTCGGGTCGTCGACTGGCGCGTGCGACGGACCACGCACCCAGCCTTCGGCGATGGCGAACGTGCGACCACTCGCTTCGAATACTCGACCGGTTACTCCTTTGCTTTCCGCTGATGCGAGCCACGTAACAATCGGGGCAATCCAACGCGGCGACTGCGCTTCGCGCTCTTCCTCGGTCGGTGGTGTCGGTTGCAGATTTTCGGTCATGCGGGTGAGTGCGACCGGTGCCACCGCATTCACGGTCACTCCGTAGCGCGCCAGTTCGAGCGCGGTGATCACCGTGAACGCGGCGATGCCAGCCTTGGCTGCCCCATAGTTGGCTTGACCGATGTTGCCGTAGATGCCCGACACCGACGTCGTGTTGATGATGCGACCATCGACTGGCTTGCCCGCCTTCGATTGGTCGCGCCAGTACGCCGCCGCAAAGTGCGCGGGAGCGAACGTGCCCTTCAAATGCACCTTGATGACAGCGTCCCATTCAGCTTCGCTCATGTTCGCCATCATGCGATCGCGCAAGATGCCGGCGTTGTTCACGACGGCATGAAGGTCACCGAAGGTGTCGACGGCCGCTTTGATGAGACGCTCCGCTCCGTCAAACGTGGAGATGTCGTCACCATTGGCAATCGCCTTGCCACCCATCGCCTCAATTTCGGCAACCACTTGGTTGGCTGGCGATGTATCGCCCCCGCTTCCGTCAACGCCAGCACCGAGGTCGTTCACCACGACATGGGCACCGTGGCGGGCCAGGCTCAGGGCATGCTCACGCCCGATTCCACGCCCCGCACCAGTGACGACGGCGACTCTTCCTTCACACAATGCGGCCATGACTGTGACTCCTTTTCGACTTGTTCGTCAGACGTTTGACGCCGACGCAATCTAGCCTTTGCGCGCGTGACAAGTCGGGTCGATGCGACAAATGCGGGCCATGCCGACGTGCTGGTCGTGGGTGCTGGCCCGTCCGGTATCGCCGCCGCCATCACCGCGCAGCGCGCAGGTCTGCGCGTCACAGTTATCGACAAGGCCACATTCCCCCGCGACAAATGCTGCGGCGATGGTCTCACCACGGGCGCCTTGCGATTGCTCGACCGACTCGGGCTGCCCCCGTCATCGGTGCCGAGCTGGACTCCATGCCGCGACGTCACGCTTCGTTCACCGTCCGGACGCACCATCGAACTGCAGCTACCCGACGATGGACAATTCGCCGCCATCGCCACGCGAGAAGATCTCGACGACGCGCTCGTTCGTCACGCGCGGTCAATGGGCGTCGAGGTGCGAGAAGCAACGGAGTTTCTTGGAGCGTCATCGGTGGCGAGCAATCACATGCACATCGACACCTCCAGTGGCGCACTCGATGCTCGAGTCGTGATCGCTGCCGACGGGATGTGGTCACCCGTGCGCAAAGCCGTCGCACCAGAAGAGCGCGCCTACCTCGGCGAATGGCATGCCGCCCGGCAGTATGCGCACAACGTGACGGGCCCCGCCGCCCGACGACTCTTTGTCTGGTTCGAACCCGAGTTACTGCCTGGCTACGCGTGGTCATTCCCGCTGCAAGGTGGGCGCGCCAATCTTGGCTACGGCATCCTGCGCGGGGGCTCCGTGCGCACTGCGGGCTCCAAGGCGCTGTGGCAGCAGATTCTCGCGCGCGATCATGTGCGTGAGGCCCTCGGTGCTGATGCCGTCATCGAAGAGAAATTCATGGCTTGGCCGATTCCGGCTGATGTGACGCACAGTTCACTCACCAGCGGTCGTGTGCTCTTCGTCGGTGATGCAGCTCGCGCCACTGACGTACTTACCGGCGAAGGCATCGGCCAAGCACTGCTCTCCGGAATGCTCGCCGGTGAGGCTGCTGCGACGAGTGATCCAGCCCGGTCGTACACACGGTCGATGCGACGCCACTTTTACGCCGATCATCGGATGTCGGCGCTGCTCGGCCGGGTGCTCTCGAACGAGCGTCTGGCCCGTGGCGCGATGCGAATCATCGACGGCGGCGACTGGCGCAAGGAGAAGTTCGTCCGCTGGATGTTCGAAGACGAAGCTCGTGCGAGTGCCTTCACACCGCGACGCTGGCACCGTGGCTATCTCTCGTCGCGCGGCGCGTACGCCAACTAATCTCGCCTGCATGCGCACACGCCTCACCGAGATGCTCGGTATCGAACATCCAGTGATGCTCGCCGGCATGGGTGGTGTGTCGTATCACGAACTCGTCGCCGCTGTCAGTGAAGCTGGTGGCATCGGCACACTCGGTGCATCAACGATGCGCGACCACGAGTTACCCGAAGAGATGCGACTCGTTCGGGAGCGCACCAAGAAACCGTTCGGCGTCGATCTCCTTACCGCTCTTCCAAACCAAGTCGACCATGGCATCAAGGCGGTGATTGAAGGTGGCGCATCGATTTTCGTCGCGGGGCTCGGTGTGCCTCGCGAAGTGATTGATCTCTTACACAAGAACAACGTGCTCGTTGGGTCGATGTGCGGAAAAGTCAAACACGCAGTTGCCGCAGTCGCGAGCGGTTGCGACTTCGTCGTCGCGCAAGGAACCGAAGCCGGCGGACACACTGGACTTGTTGCCACGATGGCCCTCGTACCGCAAGTCGTTGATGCCGTCGGTGAGAAGGTTCCCGTGGTTGCAGCCGGCGGGCTCTACGACGGACGAGGACTCGCCGCCGCCCTCGCACTCGGTGCAGACGGCGTGTGGATCGGCACCCGCTTCATCGCCACCCCCGAAGCGCGCGCGGTGAACGGATACAAGGACACGTTGCTCTCGACTGGCGAGGACGGCACCACCATCTCACGCGCATACACCGGTAAGACGTGCCGAGTGGTCGCCAATGAATGGACTCGTCACTATGACAAGAATCCTGCCGACCTCAAACCATTCCCCCAGCAAGCAATCGCCTCGATGCAAGCAGGCGTGAATCACCTCGGCTATCCAAACGGCACGGAAACCGACCCGACACGGGAGTTCTACCCGGCTGGCCAAGGTGTCGGAGCAATCAACGCGTTGGTGCCAGCGGGCGAACTTGTGCGCCGCATCGTCGATGATGCAGAAGCCGTACTGACGCGCATCAGCAAACTGTCCGGACGCTGACGCACACCGTGCAAAAACCGAACGTACTGCGGGACAACCGCGACCTGCGCCTGCTCTTCGTTGCACAAAACCTGTCGTACATGGGTGACTGGTTCACGTTCGTTGCACTCGCTGGTCTCGTGCAAGACGTGACGAACTCTGCGTTTCTCGTCTCGCTGCTCCTCGTCGCATTCTCCTTGCCGTCGTTCCTGGCGTCACCACTCGCCGGCCCGGTCGCCGACCGCTACGACCGTCGGCAAGTGCTGATCGTCGTGTCGATCTTGCAGGCAGTCTCGGCATGTGGCCTGCTCTTCATCGGTGAGACACACATCTGGCTGGCCTTCGTCTCGCAGGGTTTGATCGCCGCTTTCGCAGCGTTCGTGCGGCCTGCAGTAGAGGCGGCGGTTCCTAATCTGGCGCGCGACCCCGATGAGTTGCGCCGCGCCAACGCGCTGTTTGGTTCGAGTTGGGGCGTCATGCTTGCCGTCGGTGCGGGACTCGGCGGCATCTTCTCCGAAGCGTTCGGGCGTCAGGCGGCATTCATCGCCGACATTGCAACCTTTGTCGTTGCTGCCGGTCTCATCGCGATGATCAAACGACCGATGCAAGAAGATCGCGGAACAAGACGCGTGCGGGTGCGCCCTGTGGCCGATATGCGCGAGGCATTCGAGTTGGCACGTCGCGATTCGACCATCCTCGCATTGCTCGCCTCGAAGATGACGTTTGCGATTGGGGCTGGCGTGGTGAGCCAATTGGCGGTGTACGCCGCCGATGCATTCTCCTCGGGCGACGCCGGTCGTGGCCTCTTGCTCGGAGCCCGCGGTGTCGGTTCAGGAATCGGGCCAATCATCGGTTCACGATTCGCTAAAGGCGACTTGCGTCGTGTGCTGCTCGTGTGCGGCGTGGCTGGCCTTGTCTTCTCCGCCGGCTACATGGCGGCGGCGGCGGCACCGATGTTGATCATCGCTGGTGTGAGCGTGATGTTTGCGCATCTTGGCGGCGGAGCACAATGGACACTCTCCACGTACGGTCTGCAGGTACGCGCGCCAGATGACATGCGCGGTCGCGTGCTCGCTGGCGACTTTGCGCTCATCACACTCTCACTCGCGCTGAGCAGCATTGCGGCCGGCATCGTCTCCGAGCAGGTCGGAGCGCGGGCGACGGTCGCCATCTTCGGTGCGCTCGCGGCGGCAGCGTCGCTGGTGTACTTGCTGCTCACCCGCAACGTGCGCGCCGAGTTACGCGCCTAGACAGCGGAGCGATACTCAGGCAAGTTCAGGCATCAATCAACTGACGCAGTGTTGACAGCGTCATCGTCGCGTTTGCACCGACGGGATTCACTGACAGCATCGTCACACCGGCCGCGCGGAACGCCTCGACGCGCTCCTTCACGTAGCCAGCCGGACCGACCAGATTGGTGAGCTCCAGCATTTCTCGCGGCACTGCACGCGCCGCTTCGTCCTTCTTGCCCGCGAGATACAGATCCTGAATCTCGGTGGCTTCCTTCTCGTAGCCATATTCACGACAGATGTCGTTGTAGAAGTTCTTGCCACGCGCACCCATGCCACCCACGTAGAGCGCCACATTCGGCCGCGCCATGTCGAGCACCTTGTCTTTGGCTTCGCCGACGAGCGACTCGTCAATGGCCAAGAGTCCACCGGCAGAAATCTCAAGTGGCTTCATGCCAGCCGGCCGCTTTGCTTTGCCCTTAGCGAGCGCTTTGCCCCACACCTTTTCGAACTTGTCGGGCACGAAGAAGACCGGCAACCAACCGTCGGCGAGTTCGGCAGTGGCCTCGACGCTCAAGCCTTTCAACGATGCCCACCACACCGGAATCTCCGAGCGCACCGGGTGGTTGATCAGCTTGAGCGGCTTGCCGAGTCCCGTGCCTTCACCAGCTGGGAGCGGCACCTTCACCGTCTGACCGTCGTACGACAACGCCTTCTCACGCTTCCACACTTCGCGACAGACCTCGATGTACTCCTTGATTCGCTGCATCGGCTTTTCATACGGCATTCCGTGGAAGCCTTCGATCACCTGCGGCCCTGAAGCCCCGAGACCGAGAATGAATCTGCCATTCGACACGAAGTCGCAACCCGCGGCAGTCATTGCCGTCAGCGATGCCGTGCGCGAGTACACGTTGATGATGCCCGTACCAATCTCGACGCGCTTCGTGACTGCAGCGAGGTATCCGACCTGTGAGATTGCATCGAAGCTGTAAGCCTCCGGAATCCAGACGACGTCGAGACCCGCACTTTCCAGTTCAACGACGCGCTTGGCGCCTTCGACGAAACCACCGGCGTATCCCATCATCATGCTGATTTTCATAATGAGGAGAACCTAGTGGGAAGACTGCAGCGGCCGGTCAGCGAACCGACGCGACCACCTCCGCGGCCGGTCGGCGAACCGACGCGACCACCGACGAGACCTCGTCAGCGAACCGACGCGACCACCCCCGCTCAGTTGACTTGGCGGGTGCGACCTTCCCAGTACGGCGCGCGGAGATCTTTCTTCAAGATCTTGCCGCTCGGGTTGCGTGGCAGCGCATCGGCCCAGACGACCTTCTTTGGTGTCTTGAACCCCGCCAACTGCGTGCGACCGAAGGCGACGATGTCGTCCTCGCTCACCGTCACGTTCGGCTTTCGCACGACGATGGCCAGCGGCACTTCACCCCAGCGATCGTCGGGGATGCCGATGACGGCAACGTCTTGCACGTCGGGGTGCTTCATCAGGGCGTTCTCCACCTCGGCTGGATAGACGTTCTCGCCACCCGAAACGATCATGTCCTTCACACGGTCATGGATGTAGACGTAACCGTCTTTGTCCTTGTAGCCCGCATCGCCGGTGTAGAACCAGCCATTGCGAATCGCCTTGGCGGTCTCTTCGGGCATGTTCCAGTAGCCCTTCATCACCTGCTTGGAGCGAATGATGATTTCGCCCACTTCGCCGGCGGGCATCTCTTTACCCTTCTCGTCGACGATTTTCAGTTCGATGCCCATCGACGGCTTGCCACATGAGCGCAGCAAGTGCTTCTTCGGGCCGTCGACATCGTGGTCTTCATGCATGAGCATCGTGACGACGCCCGTGGTTTCCGTGAGGCCGTACACCTGCACGAAGTTGCACTTGAACGTCTTCAGCGATGCTGCGAGCACCTGCTCAGAGATTGGTGACGCACCGTACGCGATGAGCTTCAGGCTCGAGAAGTCGGCTTTGTCGATGTCGGGCACCATCAGTGTGAATGCGAGCAGTGCCGGAACCATGAACGCATGAGTGATGCGGTGCTGACCAATCAGCTTCACGATGCCACCGACGTCAACGGTTTCGCGCAAGATGATCGACTTGCAACCGTTGTACTGACCTGCCGTCGCCCAACCGCTACCTCCGATGTGGAAGAGCGGCATCGCCACCAGGTTGATCGCGTGCTCGTCCATACCCCACAAATCACGTGCGCTCGGAAGAATGCCGAGGAAATTGTCATTGGTGAGCATGACGCCCTTCGGACGACCGGTCGTTCCACTTGAGTACAGCTGGAACGCAACGTCGTTTGGCTTGGAGTCGACACCCGGGTCAACTGCTTGGTATCGGGCAACCCACGACTCATAGGACTCGTGCGTCGGATGCCCGCCGATGACGACGATCTTCTTGGTGAACTTGAGGTCGCCCACGATTGCATCAAGCACCGGCACGAAGTCGGGACCGACCACGAACACTTTGGCTTGCGCGTCGTTGACAATGAATGCCACCTCAGGTGCAGCGAGACGGAAGTTGATGTCGACACTCACGGCGTTGAGCAGCGCGCATCCGTAGAACACCTCGAAGTGCTCGATCGAGTTCTTGTCGAGGAACGCGACACGATCTTGATTGCCGACACCCGCCGCCTTCAGCGCCTGCGCAACTTGCGACGAACGCGTATAGAGCTCTTTCCAGGTCTGCACGCGATCGCCCTGAACGAGGGAGACCTTGCCAGAGAGATTCTTGGCATGCGTACGAATGATGCCCGCGATGGTGGAGATGCCCGATGAGTTCGTTGTTGCGGCGGGCTTCTTCTTCACCGGCTTGTTCGCTGGCTTCTTCTTCGCGACCTTCTTCACCGGCTTCTTCGCCGGCTTCTTCTTGGCGGGCTTCTTCTTCGCCGGCTTCTTCTTGGCCGGCTTTTTCTTCGCGGCCTTCTTCTTGGCCGGCTTCTTCTTAGCGGCCTTCTTCTTTGCCTTTGTTGCCGACTTCTTCTTCGTGGATGTTCGACGCTTGGTTGCCATGGGCAGAAAAGGTAGTTGGCGCGGCGTCGCGGGGCAACCCCAGCACGCGTTCTGCGAGGATATTTCGCTGAACCTCGCCGGTTCCGCCCCCAATCGTGAGGGCCCGGGCAAACAGGGCACCCTCGGCCCATTCTCGGCTGGCGCAGGAGGCGACTTCCGGCGGTAACCACGAACTGGCCCCTCCCATAAGGAGCCCAGCAGCCCCAACAAGACGCAAACCGACATCCATGACCTCCTGGCCGTGCTCATCGGCGAGGATCTTGCGCACGCTGGCCTCGGGTCCTGGCTCGGCTCCCGCAATGCGTTGCACAAGAGTGCGCGTACGGATGAGCTCAAGCAGAACGTGCCGTTCATACAGCCGCGTAACAGCGTCACGTGTCGACGCGTCGAGTTCGACGCCGCGAGCACGCAAGGCGTGTGCAGCATCCACCACATCCGTCGCAGTCGGACCTCTGCCCCACAACGCTCCGCCCGTCGAGAGCGACACGCGCTCGTTGCTCAGCGTTACGCGAGCAAGTCGCCATCCATCATGCACCTCACCGACGACATTGGCGTGTGGGATTCGCACATTGGTGAAGAACACCTCGTTGAACGTCGTACCGCCAGTCATCTCGCGAATCGGGCGAATCTCGATTCCTTCACTGCGCATCGGACAGATGAAGTAAGTGATGCCATGATGCTTGTCCGCATGCGGGTTGGTTCGCGCCAACAAGATGCCGTACTCGGCGTACTGCGCCACCGATGTCCACGCTTTTTGGCCGTTGATGATCCACTCATCGCCGTCACGTACCGCGCTCGTGCGCAGACTGGCCAAGTCACTGCCGCTCTCTGGTTCGCTGAAGAGCTGGCACCAGAAGTGCTCGCCTGACAGCAGATCAAAGAGGTACTGATCTTTTTGCGCTTGAGATCCGGCGAGCACGATGGTCGGGCCGGCCCAACCGATACCAATCGGGTTGGTCGGTCGCTGCACCCTTGCTCGACGAAGCTCATCATCGACGATCAACTGCTCGATGGGCGATGCATCTAAGCCCCACGGTTTCGGCCAGTGCGGCGCAACGAGTCCACGGCGTGCGAGCTGTTCGCCAGAGGGCTTCGGGTGATGATCGAGCCATTCACGAATCTCACGGCGAAAGGGATGGTCTTCGCCGGGCAGCAGTGTTGCTGCAGTGTCGATCATGCGGCGAGCATACCGATGTGTCGCATAGGTTGAGCAGCGTGTTCGATCGCGTGACTCGACTTATTGATTCGTCCGATGGTGTGCGCGTCGTGACGTACGACGAGGGTGCGGCTGATTCGTCGTCTGGCGCAAAGCATCCGACACTTCTCTTTTCTCATGCGACGGGTTTTCACGGTCGAGTGTTTGCGCCAGTCGGCGCGCATCTACCGATGTTCGATCGCACCACGTTCGACTACCGCGGGTACGGCGACACCGTGCCGCCGGCTGACTGGACCCTCACATGGGAAGGTTTCGGCGATGACGCACTGGCAGTTGCACGCGACACCGTGCAACGCTCCGGCGACCGGCGCGTGATTGGTATCGGACATTCGATGGGTGGTGCCGGACTCGTCATGGCGGCGCTACGCGAACCAAACCTCTTTGCTGGGCTCATTCTCTTTGAACCGATCATCTTCCCGCCAGAGGTGCGCAGCGCCCCAGCACGGGGGAATCCGCTTGCCGAGGTGACTCGCCGCAGGCGGCGCACCTTCCCCACCTATGCCGACGCCATCGCCAATTTCTCATCAAAGCCTCCGCTCTCGTCGCTACATCCCGACTCACTCGAGGCGTACGTGCGCCACGGCTTCGTGCAGCGTGCGGACGGTGTTGAAATCAAGTGTGACCCCGAGTTTGAAGCGCAGACCTACGAGATGGGAGCAATGCATGACACGTGGATACGTCTCGGGGAACTCACCGTGCCGAGCTGGGTGATGGCGGGTCGGCACGCAGACATGTCGCCTGCCGGCATCGCACCACGTATCGCTGAACGCATTCCGGGGTGCACCTTTGTTGAGTGGCGCGACCTGGGCCACTTCGGGCCGCTGGATGCGCCCGAGCGATTCGCCCACTTCATCAATGATGTGGCTGCGAGCATCTCCGTGAGGTAACACACCGCGCGCCTAATCTGGCGAGCGCATGCCCGCTGTGAAGAATTCGCCAAAACCCAAGTTGCCGAGACTGTCTCCGTCGCGGATCAACACCTTCGTCGGCTGCCCGATGAAGTACCGCTTCCAATACATCGAGACGGTGCCGACGTTGCCGAGCGAAGCAATGGTGCGCGGGTCGTTCGTGCACCGAGTGCTCGAGTTGTTGCTTGCTCGCACTCGAGACCAGCGCACCAACGATGCGGCGCGAGAAGACTTCGACTCGGCGCAACGCGAGTTTCGCGAGCGTGACGACTGGCGGCTTCTCGCACTTGACAACGGCGACGAAGAACAATTTTGGGAGTCTTCACGCGAGTGTGTGCGTGCGTACTACCGAATCGAGCATCCATCAGAGGCACAGGTAGTCGAGTTGGAGAAATGGGTAAGTGCACCGCTCGGCGAGTTTGAGATTGCTGGATTCATCGATCGACTCGAGCGCGACACGCAGGGTCTCGTCGTCAGCGACTACAAGACTGGCGCCCCGAAGATTGCGCAGTACTCCACTGACTACTTCCGCCAACTCACCTGTTACGCGCTGATGTGTGAGACACAGATGAACGAGACGCCACACTCCGTGCGGATCTACTACTTAGGCGGACCGAAAGACCAATACACGAGGCAACAGCGTGTCGTTTCACAGGTGGTCACCACCGACACACTCAACGACGTGCGCGACACGGCGCGGCGCGTGTTCGGCGCCATCGAGACCGGAAAGGCCACGGGCGAATTCGCCACGAATGTCACCAAGCTGTGCGAATGGTGCGACTTCCGTGAATGGTGTCCCGCGCACGGCGGCGACATCGATAAAGCAAAGGCCGAAGCCAGCGTGCGCGTGCAACTCCGCCGCCGCGAGGTCGGTTTGCCAGAGTCGACATGAACTCGTTCGTTTCGCGCATCGATCGCCTCGACGAACGGCTCGACTCATGGTTCGAACCGCTGCGCAACGCTCGCCTGCTCGTCTACGTGTTCAATACGGCGAGCGCTGTGGGCGACTTCGGCGCCATCTGGCATGTGATCGGCGTGGTGGGCGCGCTCACCGGCGCACTGTCGTGGAGTCAGGCGGTGGTGCTCGCCGCGCTGATGGGAGCCGAGAGCCTCCTTCTGAACCAGGGCATCAAGCGTTGCTTCCGACGCACTCGTCCCACCGCCGCAGGCGATGACCGCTTCACGGTGCGACGGCCACTCACCAGCAGCTTTCCGAGTGGCCACGCCTCATCGGCGTTCTTTGCCTGTCTCATTCTGAGTGGCTGGACCGACGCCGGACTCACCATCACCTTCTTTGCATTCGCAGTAGTCATCGCAATGAGCCGAGTCGTGGTACGAATCCACCACGTGAGCGACATCGTCGTAGGCTCGGTCGTAGGTGCGCTGTTGGGCACAATCGCCCTGCAGTTCACCGCGACCATCACGTGAACACCGATCCAATCTCTCCTGACACCGAGGCCCAGATGCCTCGCTTCGACTCGCACATGAGCGACGCCGAAGGGCTGATGTGGCGTTTGGAGAAAGACCCGTTCCTCAATTCGACGTTCGGCAATGTCACGCTGCTCGACCGACCACTCAATTTCGCAGCGTTCAAACAACGACTCGAGCGGGCGACCATCGCCGTGCCCCGGCTGCGCCAAAAAGTTCGGCCGACGCCCGCTGCGCTCGGTGCGCCGAAGTGGGTCGATGATCCCGAGTTCAACATCGACTATCACGTTCGCCGCGTGTGTCTACCCGAGCCTGGGTCGCTACGACAGTTGCTCGACCTCGCCACCCTCATCGTCAACGATCCGTTCGAGCGCACGCGACCGCTCTGGCAGTTCGTTTCCGTGGAAGGTTTGAGCGGCGGTCGCGGTGCGATGATCGTGAAACTCCATCACACGGTGGCCGACGGTCAAGGTGGCGTGCTGCTTTCACTGCAGTTCATTGACCTCGAGCGAAACGCGCCACTTCCCCCGCCCCTGCCCGAGCCGCCCGCTCCCGAACCATCCCTCGACGGCGGCGAGCCATCTGACTTGTTGCGTTCCTCCATGACCGATGCGCTCCGCGTGCCAATCGGACTCCTCAAGCAAGTTCGCGACGTGCTTACGGATCCTGCAAAGTTGCCGAACATGGCCACACAAGCCAATGACTCGTTGCGCGGCTTGCTCGCTCAGATGGGTCAGGTCGATGCCGCGCGATCACCGTTGTGGAAACGTCGCTCATTGCAACGGCGAATGGAGACGGTCCGCGTTCCTTATCGCGAGCTGCTCGATGCGAGTCGTGCGCTCGGCGGCAAGCTCAATACTGCGTTTGTCACGGCCGTGGCTGATGGAGCCGGTGCCTATCACCGAGCACTCGGCGCACCGGTTGAGTCACTGCGAACGTCGATCGCCATCAGTACGCGAACGGAGTCGTCGGGCAGCAACGCGTTCTCGCTGGCAAAACTGCTCGTTCCGACTGGCGAGATGCCAATCGTCGAACGATTCGCTGCAGTGCAAGAAGCGCTCGACCAAGCCCGCGAAGGCGCCAAGAGCGCATCCCTCGACACGCTCGCCACTCTCTCGGCAAATCTGCCAACATCGGTACTCACTCGCATCGCTCGTACGCAGAGCCAGTCGATTGACTTCGCTACATCAAACGTGCGAAGCGGCGGTATCCCGCTGTACATCGCAGGAGCACTCATCACCGAAAACTATCCCGTCGGCCCGCTCGGCGGTGTTGCCTTCAACGCCACCTTGCTGTCGTACAACGGATCGCTTGACATCGGCATTCACATCGACAGCGCAGCCGTGGAGAATCCCGAGCTCCTGCGGGACGAGATTGAGCGCTCGCTCAACAGATTGATCTACTCAGCGCCCCGACCAACGTCGGTGACGCCGTCTGCTACTTCGACGAAGAAGTGGTGGAGTCGGCTTTTTCGCTAAGTAACTGGCGGACATCGAGGAGCAAGTCGGCAACTTCGGTGGTCGTGACGAGTTGACGCTGTCCGATCTCGGCGAGCGCCTTGTCAATGACCTCGATGGCTTCGACCAAGACGACGACGTCGTGAGATGGGTTGCGCTGAATCGTCTCGTTCACTGCGATGTCCTTCCGCGTGGTTGTTGATGCGAGAGGCTACTCCCGGCTGTTTCCACTCTGTCGGATACGCACGCTCGGCATAACATCGTGCTGTGAATTTTGTTGGTGCCGTCGCCGTCGTAACCGGTGCGGCTGGTGGCATTGGTTCGGCACTTGGTGAACGATTTCACGACGCTGGGGCCACCGTGGTGTTGAGTGATCGTCCAGGTACGAACGTTGCCGCGATCGCCGCACGGCTCAACGCTCGGCGTAGTGATTCCGCTTTCGCTATCGAGGCCGATGTCTCTCGCGAAGACGAGAACGCGCGGCTGGTGAGCGAAGCCCGCCGGCTTGCCGGACCCATCGACCTGTTCTTTGCCAACGCGGGGGTCGCTCTGGGCAGCGATCTCACCGCAAGCGAAGCGGAATGGAACACCTCATTTGATGTCAACGTGCATGCACATCGTTGGGCCGCCAAGTACCTGATGCCCGAGTGGCTGGCGGCTGGCAAGGGCTACTTCGCGGTCACTGCGAGTGCTGCCGGTGTGCTTGCCCAGATTGGTTCAGCCCCGTATTCCGTCACCAAGCATGCAGCCGTCGCCTTCGCCGAGTGGCTCTCCATCACCTACGGATCGCGCGGCATTTCGGTGAGTTGCCTCTGCCCTCAGGGCGTGAACACGGCGATGCTGCGCACCGGTGATCGACCGAGTGCACCGCCGAACGAAACCAACGTCGTGCGCGCGGTTGGCGCGGTGCTAGAGCCGTCGCACGTCGCCGACTTCACACTCGAGGCTCTCGTCGAAGAGCGCTTCTTCATCCTTCCGCACCCAGAAGTGGCTGACTACATGAAGGTGAAGGCCACCGAGCATGCGCGCTGGATGGGTGGCATGCGCAAACTGCAGAAGCGAGTGCTCGGCTTCTAACGAAGCGGTCGTGTGTGCGACGACCTGATGGTCGAGTGTCCGACGACGCGACTACAGATGCTTCGTCGCCGCGGCGAGTTCGCGCCACTGCTGCATCGGTAGCGCCATCGGATCGGCATCAAGCACCTGGATGCTCACGTGTGATGCGCCTGCATCGAAATGTGCTTTCACCCGCGCGACTGCCTGATCGAGTGTCCCCCACGCGACGATGGCATCCACCATTCGATCGCTCGGAGGCTTGGTTGCATCTCCGATGTCGTCGTCTGAATAACCGAGGCGACGTAAGTTGTTGGCGTAGTTCGGCAGACGGATGTACGTAGCCATGAACTTACGCGCCACTTCTCGGGCTTTCGTGGGGTCGGTCTCGAGCAGCACGGCTTGCTCCGGTGCCAGTAACGGACCATCCCCCAACACCTTGCGCGCCATCTGCGTGTGTTCGGGTGGCACGAAGTACGGGTGCGCACCGAGACCACGCTCGGCGGAAAGTGCGAGCATGCGCGGCCCGAGTGCAGCGAGCACGCGACGCGGCGTCGTGGTCGGTGGTGCTGCAGCAAAGATTCCCTTGTCCATTTGGTCGAGGTACGACACCATCGTCGAGTACGGCTTGTCGTAGCTGCTCTTGTGCAACTTGGTTGCCATGTGCTCGTGGCTGGCTCCGATGCCGAGCGTGAATCGTTCGCCGAATGCCTCGGTAAGTGTCTTTAGGCCCGCTTGCATCGTGATCGCCGAGCGCGCGTACATCGACGCAATTCCTGTCGCCACACCGATTCGCTTGGTTCCCGACAGCAACAACGCACACGATGCGAACGGTTCTCTGCCCACGGCTTCAGGCACCCAAATGCAGCCGTAACCAAGTGCTTCGAGTTCTTGGGCTGCCTCTTGCGCTTTGCGCATCGGCTGCAAATCGAGTGCAAACGTCCACACTCCCACGCGACCGAGACCGAAGTTGTTGGGACTGCTATCGACCATGTCTCCACCGTAGTTGTTGGAGTCCTCGATGCTCCGAGCCGAGGCGTGCGGTGCACACATCGGTCTGAGGAGGACACACTCAGTAGCTCATGACCCGACCACGCATCGCACAGCTGTTCGTGGTGGTGGCGATGTGCACAACTGCGTGCACGACACACCAACAGATGACCGACACAGCATCAGAAACACCCACGGAGAATTCGACAACTCTGCACGAGTCAGCACTTGAACACTCCGTGGTGCTCGACGTCGTCGACGGCGACACCATTCGCATTGATCTCGCGGGTTCACGCCACTACGTGCGACTCATCGGCGTGAACACTCCAGAAACCAAACATCCCACCAAAGGTGTCGAGTGCTACGGACCCCAAGCATCGGCGTTCCTCACGCACTGGCTGCAGCCGGGCACGCGCGTGCGGGTGGAACGCGATCTTGAAGCCCGAGACGTGTATCGGCGCCTCTTGCTCTATGTCTTCGTAGTCACGCCGTCGGGCGAACGATTCGTCAACCTCGAGTTGGTCGCCCGTGGTTATGCAACACCACTTTCGATCGAACCAAACACTCGTTATCAACAGTTCTTCGTCGACGCCGCATTTGATGCACAACGCCACTCGCGCGGCCTGTGGGGTGCGTGCCCGTGAGTAGCGTCAGCATCATGCCATCGCGCGGTCCGTCGTCGCTGAACGATGCACTTGGGCACCCTGACGACGCTCGACTCGTGATTTTGAGTTGCGACGATCTCGGCGCATTTCATGCTTCCAATGTCGGTGTCCTGCGCGCCATCCATGAGGGAGTAGCAACGTGTGCTTCGCTGATGGTGCCTGCACCGTGGTCGCGACATGCTGTTGCGAACCTGCGCCCCAGCGACGACATCGGAGTGCACCTCACGCTCGTTTCCGAACACTCCCACTATCGATGGGGCCCACTCACCTACGCCCCGTCACTGCAGTCGGGTGATGGCGGATTTCCGAGCACACTCGACGACTTGTGGGAGCACGCCGACCGCGACGAGGTGTTACGGGAATGCCGCGCGCAGATTGACCGCGCACTCATGTGGGGCGTCGATGTAACGCACCTGGCACCGCATCTCACCGCCATCACGCTCCGGCCTGAGTTCTTCGACGTGTACCTCGAATTGGCAGTGGAGTACCGCCTGCCGATTCGGCTTCCATCATCGGTGTCAAGCAACGATGCTGGTTTTGATTTTCGCGGTCTCGCCCGCGACGAAGGCGTTTTCTTTCCGGATCACTTCGACCACGATTGGACATCAGGCAGTCGCAGTCGGGTTCTGACCGCGCTCGCCAATCTGCGCCCAGGCGTCACCGAGATTCATGTGCAGCCAGTGATCGACTCCCCCGAGGTGCGCGCCGTCGGTGATGCATGCGAAGGATGGATTGATGACCTCGCATTGACGACTAGTAGTGGACTCCGCGACGCTCTCCAGCAAGCGGGTGCGGTGATGATTGGCTATCGCGAGGTCAGGAACGCGATGCGAGCCGCGCAAGTACGCGGCTGACTTCGCTCGATCGCAGCAGCGCGAACAGTTCCCCACTGCTGCCTGCGGCCTTCAATTTGCCTTGCATATAGAGGCTCGTCGGGTCGCCGCCTGCGTCTGCGGCCGCAACCGTAATGACGAGTGAAGCGTCATCTGGCCCTTCGACCACTTCGTCTTTTTTGCCGAAGACCACGCGGTACTGCACGGAGCTCATCGTCGCACCGATGACCGAATCCCGGCGAACAAGTCGTCCTCCAATTCGCCATCACGAGGTGCTGTTGGGAGAAGGGAGCGAGCAAGCACCCAGTCTTCGTACGGGTACACCTCGGCCAATTCTTCGTCACTCAACCCAAACCAGAACGGCTCTCGTTCGTCGACCTGCGTTTGGTGTGCGCGCAGTGCTCCTGAGCGTGCCCACAGGTAGTCACCAATGTGCAACCGCGTAGTGATGCGATGGTCAAGGTTCGGACGGTCGAACCATTTCTCGTCGTACGGCGACGAGCCACGCAAACGCAACATCGCTTCGTGCACCGCGGTAAGTCGGGAGCGTGACCAGACCGAGTAGTACAACTTGAGTGGCTGCCACGCCGGACCATGCTCCGGATACCACTCGTCATCGCCGGCTCGGTCAAAAGCCAAAACACTGATGTCGTGCACCTTGAGATGGTCGGGGTGCGGATACCCACGCTGGTCGTCGCCATAGGTGATCATCACCTGCGGGCGGTGTTCGCGAATCACTCGCACGAGGCGCCCGGTGGACTCATCAATGTCGGCGCGGTGGAAACAGTCCGGGTGCGAGTTCGCTGGTGACTCCGGCATCCCCGAATCTCGGTAACCCAGCATCTCCACGTGGGAAAACCCGATGACTGCCGCCGAAGCGGCGAGTTCTTGCGGTCGCATCTCCGCGAGCAACCGTTTGGCCGCATCACCTTCGACACCGTGAAACGGCTGACCGGGTTCTTTCAGTGCCGGGTTGTTGAGATCGCCCTCTTCACCACCGGTGCAGCACACCAGCACCGTGTGGATGCCTTCACGTGAATAGCGTGCGAGCGTCGGAGCACCCTTTGACGCTTCATCATCAGGGTGCGCGTGCACGGTGAGGATGCTCAGCCGTTCATTCATGCGCAAAGCGCAGGCTACTCGCGCACATCTCGTACTCTCGTAGCTGATGCATCCACACGCAAAAAGTAGGTCAGCCATCGTCGCTGTGGTGGCGCTCTTCACTGTGGTGCTTGGCGCGTGTTCGCGTGATGGCCGCACGCTGGCGCCGGCATTGCCCGAACAGAACGAGAGCATCGCCATCGCGCCGGTCGACACGGCGGCGTCGCTCGAACCCAGCGAGTCGTTCACCGTGACGGGGCCATGGATGGAAGGCGGGGACATCGACCTCGCGTTCACCTGTTACGGACGCAACGTCTCGCCACCAATCGAAATCTCAGGCCAACCAGCCGGCACCGTCACCCTCGCCGTCCTCCTCCACGATGTGACGACACCCGATGTTGTGTTATGGACGATGGCAAACATCGCGGGCGGCACGGTTGCAATCGGAGAAGGGGCGCTGCCACCCGATGTGGTCGTCGCCACGAACAGTGACGGCAACCTTGGATATCAGCCGCCATGTCCATCGAGCGGTGAGCGACGCCAGTATCTCCTGACCGTCTTTGCGCTCGACACGGTCATCGATACCGCCGGAATCACGAATCCCGACGGCACCGTTGAGGCCGATGCGCTGCTGACTGCAATCGAGATGAGTACGTTCGACATCGCCGAGAGCACCTTCTACGTGCAGGCTCCCTGAGCGCAACGGACGTCCCAACTTCACCCGCAAACACGCCGCATGTTCCCCCACTGAGGTGGCCGAACCTGTGAGACTTGACGCATCGATCGCGCACTTGCTTCGCTTCCCGTCGCCCTCTGCGAAACTGACCTTGACGGTCGGCTGACCTCGGCCAACGACGCCTTTCGCGCCCTCGCTCTCGGTGGTGCGCCGCTCACGCACGGTGTTGCTCCCTGGTCGCATGCCGTGCCCGCGCGACGCGCACAACTCGAGACGCAATGGTTGGCAGCCCGTGCACATGATGCTTCCTTCGTCGCCAACTTTCACGTCACCACCACCGATGGCACCGACATCGTCATCGCGTTTGCCGCTCATCCTGTGCGCGACAGTGGTGGTCAGATCACGCGGTATCTGGGCACCGCGCACGACATGACCGCTCTCGTCAGCAACGACGAACTGAATGACCAACTTGTCGGCGCACTTGACGCGGCGAATGACGCAGTCGTCGTGTACGACGCACACGAGCGGATCGTCTTTGCCAATCGCGGAGCAGCCGAGCTGCTGGGCATCACCGACACGGATCACTCCAATGAGGCGGCTGCAACATTTTTTGACGCCGTGCGCAACCAAGTGCCACGAGAAGTGTTGTCAACTTCACCGCGTAGCTCGTGGTCGGGCGAGCTTGGCCACCGCAGCCCGGATGGTTTCATGCGCACGCTCTCGCTCACCGTGCATGTGGTGCGCGGCGCAGACGCTCGCATTGATCACTACTCCGTCATCGCCCGCGATGTCACCGAGCACAAGCACATGCAGGCCGAGCTCCAGCGCCAGGCCACGCATGACGAACTCACAGGTCTCCCGAATCGAACCCTCTTTCTGCGGCGCGTCGCTGAATCACTCGACCGCAGTCGAACGCTGCGACGAGGCGTCACGGTGATGTTCATCGACTTTGACGGGCTAAAGAATGTGAACGACACGATTGGCCATCGCTTCGGCGACCAGCTCATCGTGAGCGTCGGCAAGCGTCTCGTCAACGCAACACGACCTTCCGACGTTGTTGCGCGTCTGAGTGGTGATGAGTTTGCAGTGCTCGCAGAGGGTGTGAGCGACGAGTCACTCGCGCTGGAGATTGCCGAGCGTCTGCGTGCCAGCGTGACTGGTCAGCACGTCATTCACGGCGTGGAGGTCACGTCTGGAGCAAGCGTCGGTATCGCCATCGCCACGCCGGCACTGCTCGCCGAGCAATCACCGAACGATGCCGCACTCACCTTGCTCGTCAATGCAGATACCGCGATGTATCGCGCCAAACAGCGCGGCAAGGGTCGCTGCGAGATCTACAGCGAGGCGATGCGCACCCAGGCTCGCGACCGACTCACGCTCGGCTCGCAACTCGAGCGTGCCCTTGCAAAATCGGAGCTCGTAGTGATGTACCAACCCATCGTCTCCATCCACACCGGGCGCGTCGTCGCCGTTGAGGCTCTCCTGCGATGGCAACATCCCGAACGTGGCTTGTTGACGCCGCCCGCATTTCTCGACGTTGCGGAGGAGACAGGCGCAATCGGTCCGATTGGTGATTGGGTCATTGCCACGGCCGCGCAGACGCTTCGTCAATTGATCGACGACGGCACTCTCGAACGTTCCGTCACGATGCACGTCAACGTGTCGCCTCGCCAACTGAGTGATGCGAGTTTCGTCGAGCGCACCACAGGTGCGCTGACAGCGGCAGGCATCGACCTTCGCCAGCTCGTCCTCGAATTCACCGAGGCGACTGCGCTTGCCGGAAACCCAGCAATCACGCGCAGTCTCAATGCGCTCGCCAGACTCGACGTTCGGCTCTCGATCGACGATTTCGGTACGGGATACTCATCGCTGGCCCATCTGCGCAACTTCCGTGCCGCACAACTGAAACTGGATGGCACGTTCATTCGCAATGTCGGGCGCGACGGTGCCGACGATCCCATCGTGCGATCCATCGTGCAACTCGCCCACTCTCTTGATATGTCGGTGGTTGCGGAGTGGGTGCAATCCGCCGAGCAACTCCAGCGCCTCCGCCTACTTGGCTGTGATCACGCGCAAGGAAACCATCTCTGCGAGCCGACCTCTGTCGATGAGTTGAGAGAGTTCGCCCGACGCGCGGCCGCGTCAGAACGCTTGCCTCACTCCGGCGGTACTGGTGCCGGACCCTTACCCGAATAGAAATCGAGCACGGGCGCCGAGGAGTTGGCAAGCCGTAACACCGAGTTGCCACGCACGGTGTCGCCGTACGTGTCGAGCGCGAACCTACGCAGTTTGCCGGTCGCTGCCGGTCGCATCAAACGAGCGAACTCAAGGAGGTCGAGTCGTTCGTCAACAAGCAGTGCCGATGTCGCGCCGTCCATGATCGTGCCAGCGCGAAACGGGTCGCCGAGCGTACGGTTCACCGCAGTCTGCATAAGTAGAGCAGTGAACAATCGTTGTCGCTTGCCGCGACCGATGTCAGAAGTGCCGTCCATTTTCCACTGGCCGTCAATTTTCTCTTCGAAGTAACGGCTGCGCGCATACGCCAGCGATTGCACACCATTCAAATTCTTGCAGCCGGTTCGAATGTATAGACCAGTATTCCGATCGCGAGTCGGGTGCTCAACGCACACCGTGACACCACCAACCGCGTCAACCAAGTCTTTGAATCCTTGGAAGTCGATCTCCAAGTAGTGGTGAATCGGAATACCGAGTGCCCGAGTGACCGTGCGCACGACAACTGGAGCACCCTCGCGGTATGCCACATTGATTCGCTCCGTGTTGTCGGAGTCGCCGATTGCAACCCACAAGTCACGCGGGATGGAAAGCAACGAGATGATGCCCGATGACTTCTCTACGTTGACCACGATGAGCGTGTCGCTACGACGACCTGACACATCACCTTCGCCGCCAACATTGCCAAAGTCAGGGTCGTCAGGGCTCGCGCCCGCGCGGGAGTCGGAGCCGACCAGCAAGAAATTGACGAACTGATCGTTCGGTTCGGCAAGCGTCGACGTAAGCGAAAGTTCACGACGTACGTCAGCAAACCGCGTGTCAAGTGCACGACCGACACCGATAAAACCGGCGATGCTCAGAACGAGGACAACGGACGCTGCGACGAGCCATACCTGCTGGCGTTCCCGACGGCGGCGCACGACTGATTGCGAATTCATTGCTCGTACGACGGTAGTGCGACTACTGCGTGCGCAAGTGCACCA
>Ga0208084_1000074_pt1 | contig 25555 bp, 52 predicted proteins | sample LakMenEpi14Sep09_FD_150698 | JGI IMG/M metagenome (GOLD analysis project Ga0208084, IMG submission 150698) | Freshwater microbial communities from Lake Mendota, WI - 14SEP2009 deep hole epilimnion (SPAdes) | ecosystem: Environmental > Aquatic > Freshwater > Lentic | place: Lake Mendota, Madison... | reverse complement strand
TTCTTAAACTTCTTTAGTGCTGACTTGCTCATTCTGCGATTAACCCTGGTAGTGCTTCTTTGACGTGTTGAACAGTGATGCCGGGAAATGGCATCTTCTTATCCTTCATTGCTAGGACAAGTTTCGCATCGTCGGGATCTAGTCTCTCTAGAAACTCTACGAACATTGCTTCGCGTTTCATTTGATTGAGATTGGGATAGAATCCTTCGACGAAATATCTAATTTTATCAGCTTCTCTGTGGAACACATGCTGCTGATCTACGATTTCATTTGGCCTATAAGGTGGTTCACCTTCTGGTAAAAGGAACTTGACATTTGGATCGAACACAGCCTGCAGAACAATCCGCAGAGCCATAGTATCATTACCCTTCAGATTATCAACTTTTTCCTGCGTCTTTTTTAGTTTAGAAACCTTGTGTAAAAATTCATACATCCCAAGGACAGCCATTATTATCTCCTAAAATTCACTCAAATGTTCAGTAAGGTTTTTGAGTTTGTTTGCTATAAAATAATTTAGTAGTTTGCTACGATCACGATTTGCTTGCGCTTCATATTGTTCCATAACCTTTTGGCGGATATGATCTGGTGTAAAACTGAGATCGATCAATCTAGCATTACGAGAATAGTTACGGGCGGTAACTGTATCCATTTCATCAAGATCAGTGCCCATAATCTTTTCCATCTTTTTTGCTGTCAGGGGTCTTTGTCGATCACCCACAACAAAAACATTATCAGGAGAAAGCACATTAGGTACACCATCTCCGGCATCTCCCTTTAGAATATGCTCATGAAGATATCTTTCTGGATCCTCATGAGAAACCCACTTCTTACGAGTAGGATCATACTGTTTTACGTTAGGATATACATGCAATTGAATGAAGTCTTTATCGCCTGATAGGATTAGAATTTTCTCACCAGTATTTAGTTCTGAGCCGAATTCAGAGACTAATGTTGATATGACATCATCCGCTTCGGCGGATTCTACGTCAATAACTCGGTAGGGAAAATACTCTTTTAGTTCCGCTCGAATTTTATTAAGACATTCGAACAGAGCTTTCCAATCAAGTTCTGAAGACTCAATGTTCTTCTTACGATTGGCTTTGTAGTAAGGGAAAATCTGCTTGCGCCAGTAATTAGTATTATCGCAAGCAATAATCATTTCTCCATATTCGTCAGAAAACTTTTGACGATAAGATCTTAGAGAGTTAAGGATCATATGGCGAACCATATTTTCCTCAAGCTGAGCATTTGTATGGTTGCCAAGTTGCATCAACAAATTTGACAACATCACCTGATTCAAGTCAACGATAATCACAATTCACCTATTCGGTTTCTTCAGTTTCGTTAATTGGTAGTAGTTCTAGTTCTAACTTATCTACAATCTTAAACGCACCTTCTTCTTTAGGATGGGGTATAAAGATTGCATCTGACACTTGCTGAAAAGGATGGTGCATGTCATAGTGTTTTAGCATCAACGAACGCAATGCTTCTACTATGAGAGCGCCATCCTTTATATCTACGTCCACATCATCTTCAATTAATCCAAAACCAGCGATATCCAATTGATTGAAAATCATAGGCACTAAGTTCTGGATTGTTTCTTGGATATGATAATGCCTCATCATATCCATATTGTGTTGGATATCCTCGAGAGTAATATCTCGAGTCACACTTTTACCTTTTGGGAAGCTCACAATATTATTAGAGGACATATTCATATATTACCTTAAATGTTTAAAAAAGTCAATATTATTTATCCAGCATGGTAGACAATATGAGAACCCGAACCACAAAATTCGAAATCATAAATTCTACAATCTTTGTGATTGAAAGAGATAGCTCCTTCGACCTGCGTTCTACGATTTTGAGGAACGTAGAATATGAAAAATCCTCCTCCACCAGCTCCTAGCAACTTACCGCCGAGAGCTCCAGCGTCAATTGCTGTTTTGTAAATCTGGTCAAAATAGTCTTGAGTAATTTCTTCGCAAACACCTTTTTTGTCTACCCAAGATTCGTGCAACAATCTTCCGAAATCGTCGATGCGTCCTTTATATATTAATTCCATTGCCTCGAATGCTTTGTCTTTAGATCTTTTGACTTTACTAAATTTGTCAAAATCTAACATAGCTTTTTGTTGTTTCTGTAGAATGTTGTTAGCGTTTCTACTTCTTCCTGAATATACGAGAAGCAAATTATTCTGCAAAGCAATTACATTAGGATTAGTTAGACGTATTTCTTCTACATCAACATCGCCATTCTTTCTAAATCTAAAAAGATTAAATCCTCCATATGCAGCTGCATACTGATCCTGCTTACCAACAGGATAACCACATTTGTTCATTTCAATTTGACAAGCAATATCAGCTATATATTTTCGAGTGTTGTTATCATGTTTAGCAGTTGATAGTGCTTTGACTAACCCAACTGTAAATGCTGATGAACTACCCAGACCAGAGCCTTTAGTTACGATGTCTGAAATAGAAGCAACTGTAATTTCTTTAGTAACATCATAAAATTTAAGCGTTTCACGAGTAATCGCATGCTGCATTTGCTCAATATCATATTGTTCTTCAACATCGTCATACATGCATCGTATGCCCATATGAGGAACTTTGTGTGTCATAACATATATGAATTTGTTGATAGTGACAGAAAGAGCAGCGCCATCCTCCTGTTCATAGAAGGATGGCATATCACTACCTCCACTAAAGAAGGATACACGTAGCGGAGTCTTTGTAACAATCATTTTTAGCTCGTCTTGTAAGTAAACATAGCTTCAGGAAACTTTCTTGAATCTTCGTCAGGAAATCTTTTGACAAGATCGTTTAGCATAAATTCCCATTTTCTTTTGATAAAATCAATATTATATCTAGAATCAACATATGTTTTATTGAATCTAATCATATTGTCTTGATTTTTCTGACGAACTAACTCTATAGCTGCATTGAGATTGCCAGCAAAAATACTACCATGCATATTCTTGTCCATATCAATTTGATACATAACATTCAATGCGCCAGAAGTTTCTGGTAGAGCGCCAAGATTTGGATGAACACAAACAAGTCCTGCTGACATTGCTTCTAGCATAGCACGACAGCTGGTCTCTGGCCAAATAGAAGGATAAGCAAATATGTGAGACTTGTTTAGATATTCTTTTAGTTCTGCGTTAGGAACAAATCCATGATAAGTCATGTTTGGATTATTACGAACCTGTTCGTATAATGGTTCGAACTGTTTATCATATTCGTCCCATCCATAAATCTTAAAAGAGGAGAACACATCTAGATGAATGTCATCCTGTGTTTGGTTCAGAAATTCAAATACAGGAATAAGGATCTCTAGACCACGTTGTGGCGTAGACGTATAAACCAATCTAATCTTATTATCATATGGCTTTTCTAGGCATGACTCTGGTGCTGGTTCAATACCAGACTCTAGAATAATACACTTACTATCCATAGGAATGCCATGCATCATCTGATAACGCTGGAACTGCCAGTTAGAAATGAATACAAACTTGTGAAACTTGTCACGCCATTCCGTATCTCTGAACTTAGCAGACTCAGGATCTTCTGGCATGTCATGACACCAAAAAATTCGAATCTTAGATTCGTCTAATTCTCTCGGACGTGAACAAACAATCTGGAAATTATCAAGCAGCTTTTCGTCAATAATTGATGCTAACTTGCGTTTAGCAATTTCTGTACCGCCTTGAGCCTTAGCTGAAATTTCGTTTTCTTCAAATCCCTTCATTATACTTCAATCCTATAACCGGATGCAACAGCATCATTATAAAACATTTGAACAGTTTCTTTAGAGAATACATCTAGATCTTTATTAGCTAGACTTAGCTTCTTGATCTGATCGTGAAGCATAGTAATAATATGACAACCTGCTTGTTCAGCCATCACAAGATGATACTGTTCGCGACACGAAGCCCAAAGGAACTTAATCTTATCAAACTCTTCTGGCTTGTCCATAGCTTCGCCAACACAATGTTTTGTCCACAAAACTGGGTCACGAAGCGTATCAGCAATACGACCAGAGAAAATAGAAATGATAACGGGCACATCTGGATTAGTAATGTTATCTAGAATGTTACGTGTCTGATTGACAGTAAAGACAGCCGTAACATTTACCTTTACGCCTTCACTGTTTAACAAACCAATCAATCGATAATTAGGTTCGCCCTTTGTGTTTGTAACAGGGATTTTAACGAACACATCATATCCATATTCTTCTCCCCAAGAAGCAATCTTCTTTGCCTGATCATACATTCCATTTACATCATCAGCAAATACTTCTAGAGAGATATTAGTTCCTGGTCGGCGAACTGATAATTCTTTAATAATATCTTTAGCAAAATTCTCATAATCAGTAACGCCAGCTTGCTTCATTAGCGTTGGATTAGTAGTGAATCCTGTAACCCTTGGATTCTCAGCAGCCTTTAGAATACCATCAAAGTCTGCGCCATCAGCATAAATCTCAATCATTGTCCACCTACATTCTGTTGAATAATGTTAACTGCTTCTAGAAGATTCTTAGCATAGAAGTCTGGCTTAATATGCAACCATTCTTCAGGAGCAGAATATATATCACCAAGGTATATAGTCTTAACGCCAGCCCTATTACCTGCTACTACGTCTCGCCAAGTATCACCAATCATCCAGCTACGTTCTTTACTAACATGCCATTCTTTGATGATCTTATCCAACATACCAGGATTAGGTTTATACTCTTCAGTACCACGTGTTCTTGCTGTCTGAATTGTATCTACTTTTAAATCTGCTTTGATACAATCATGAATAGCGTTCATAGTATCTTCAGTAGTATAACCATCATCAACATCCGGCTGATTGGTTACAACATGAAGAGAAAATCCAAGAGCTCTAAACCCTTTAATCGCTTCTTCTACTCCGTCAATATAATTGAACTCTGCAAAATACCAAGGACAAACGTGCTTTGGATTTTCTCTACCATGAACAAGTTCATTGATCGTGCCATCACGATCTAGAAATATCGCTTTTACCATTTTGTTGCATTCTTCTGTAGGATTGGATTAGAAACTAAGCAATGCCAGACTACACCCTGGAATGCTTCTGAGTGAGGAGTTACACGTGTATTATCAACAGCAGGTACACATACAACACAATCGCCCATTTTGTATGTATAGCCATCATTCTTGCCAACTATGCCAAAAATGTTAGCACCAATTTCATCAGCAAGATCAATAGCATTAATTAGTCCAACTGATACGTTCTTTTCTTTGTTGCCACCACCAACTGATAAAATAAAGATAGCATCAAAAGGACTAAGTCTACTTACCTTTAGATACTCTTCGAAGACTGTGTCGAATCCTTCATCATTAGTTCGTGCTGTGAGTTCCGGAACGTTGTCGGTAGGACAATATGCCTGGATACCACATAGCTTTCTAAGATCGTTGACCATATGGGAAGCGTTACCAGCACTACCACCAACGCCAAGAACAAATACACGGCCATTATTTTCACGAACATCGTGAAGTTTCTGCGCCAATATGTCAATCTTGACTGTATCGATAGTTTGAGCAATTGTAACAACTTCATTAAAATAATTATCTGTGTGACTCATTAGCAACTCGCCTTCTCAATTCGCTAGAAGAAAATCCATGTTGACGATCAATAAAAATAATTTCTATATTTCTTGCGGCGCAAATATCAGAACCATGGATATATTGGCCTCTATATTCTTCGCCTATAAACCTTTTTCTTACATCAGCAATACTTAGTATATTTAATAAATCGTTTTCTGAATCATATGGAATGATGGCATCAACCCAACGACATGCATCAAGCTGCGCGTATCTTTCAAATAAAGATTGAATTGGTTTATTCTTTGTATCTGGACGATCAATTGTAGGGTCAGACTGAAGACCGACAATCAGCTGATCGCACTGATTTTTACACTGCTGTAACATAGTTGTATGTCCAGCATGCAGAAGATCGAACGCACCGAATGTAATACCAATGTTTGGTTTCCACTTTTCAGCGGTATTATAACATGGTTCGGCAGTGGAAGGATAAAACGTTTTATTCGCTCCGTACAACATAATACATATTTCCTCCATCCCAAACGTCAAGACCATTACTGATCAACGGAATCTTTTCCACTTCCTTATCTAGGAAGAAATTGTTGAAGTAATCGTCATTAACTTTCAAACCAAATACTTCTGACTGTGCTAGTATAAGCCAATTTTTAGATTTGTCAATCTTTGGCATTAATACATTACGATATTCTACTGGTGTTTCTGACAACGACCAAGTAGCAATAACAAGATCAGAATGTGTTACATTATCGTCTTCGAATGACCACTCCGGAGTTATACCTTGCTTACCAAGATAGTGCGCCTGAATAGGTTGAGTCTCTGGAATATCAACAATGGTATACTTACCTTTGAATCCTAAAGCATGAACAACTGAACACATGTCTCCATAACCTGCACCAATCTCAACGATTGATTCCATGTCTTTCAGTTTCTTCGCAAATCCAGTAATACACAAATGAGCTATATCTTGAATACGCTGCATAGAAGTGTCGAAGTCAGAGGTAACTTTAAGGGCTGGACGAATATGTTCAGGAGCGCCAATCCAATTTTCTTCAAGAGCTTCTGCGATTTCTGCATCACGAGCAGCATGATAGAATGCTTCGCCTACAAAACGAGAAGTTCTATACTGTGTAATAAAAGGAACATTGTGACACGAAGCCCACAATCTAAAACGATTGAGCGGGAGTGTAGCACAATCATGCTTGAACACTTCCCGCATAGTTGGCCAATAATCTGGCCCATTTATTGCTTTAGCTTCACGTTGCTTAATTGAATATTCTGATTCCGGATCGAAATCAGACCAAATCATATCGACCATATAATCCTCACGCTTGTCTGTCAATAAACATCGTATCGAATTTCTTTGCTTCAAAGAATGTTCTAACTAGATTGATAACAACCTTTTCATCAAATGGCTTACAAGAAAAGACATCAATGTAGGCATCATTAGTTTCGTCGACAAAATGTGCACAAATATTACTAGTTTCAATAAGCTGAACTAAGGTATAACCTTGCTTATCTCCGTGCCCAAACTTAACAATCTGTGGTTCGCCATATGCGACCATATCAATCTGCTCTACCAACTGTTTGGCAAACTGATAAATCGTATTGTAATCTGTGATTGTTTGATGGTTACATTCACCTGCATTAATTATAAGATGATGCCCCCAATAAGTCTTTTCGTTCATTAGTTTCTCCTACATATATTGATATGGATCTAACATTTCAACATACTCAATGGAGTCAATGCGAAATGAACGCCAGCCTCCCTTCATCACATCCCATACTGCAAGAACATCTGGGTTCTTGCCATGAAAATCTTTTTCTTCTGATTGTTCGGTAACGTAATTTGGCGGAAGAAGTTCTGGCATAAGAGTGCAACGCATTTCACGCTTTTCACCATTCACTTTAGTAAAATGAACAGCCATGACATTCTTACGAAGTTCTTGCAATAAGGTGTCTCTTACGTACTTAACCACAATCAAGCTCCATAATAATTGGTTTCTAATAGAATCTTTCTGTTGTCAGAAGTTTCTTCTGTGAGATATTTCTTCAGTTGTTCGAATCCTCCAATATTAAAACCATCGACAACAATAACCGGAAATGTCTTGGCTTCCGGAAATTTTGAAAGAAGGATCTCGCGTGTAAAGTCTTCGTCGAGTTTATATTCGACATATTCTTTACCATGAATTTTTAGGATTTTTTTAGTTTGTTCGCAAAAAGAACAATTGTTCTTTGAGTAGATTTCAATGGCCATTGAAATAGCTCTCCCAATACATATTGACTTCTTCTGGGTTATAAGGATTATATCCCCGTTCAATCATATCTGTTTCAACCATAAATTCTAGTTCGCTGCTCATTGTCATAACAACCTCCATTTAAGACACTCTATTATAGACTACATTTAAGAAAAAGAAAAGCTCTATTTTAAAGAGAGTTCTTTATCTTTGAGTGATGTTTCATATTTATTCATTTTGTCTATGTACCCACGGTTACGTAACTCTTTAAATAGAAGATTCTCTCTACCAAATTCACCATATTGTTGCAGAGAAGCAGCACGCATGTTTTTGAAACGAGACTTCATATTTTCAAAAGCATCAACATTCATTTTAGTGTTGATCATATGATCAATTGCATGCATGTAATGTGAAACTTTTTGTTTCAGAAGATGATCGTTTTTGAAATCATAGTCAATTTTTCTAGGTTTCTGTAACCATTCATCTTTTGTTAAACAGTATATTCCTTGATTCTTGGGATATTTCAGAGTCTTATCTTGAGCGTAAGGTTCAAGAGGATAACCATAAACATCTACATTATGAGTAAGAGTCCATAAAGATTTTTTGTCCTGTAAATATTCTTCTACAAATTTAGGATCCGAGAAGAGTTTAGAACGATCAACCATAACATGAACATCAATGTCTGATTTGCTAGTGTAATTATAATTGGCATTACCGCCTGTCATAATAACATGATCGATCATTGACTTTGGTATCTTGGCAAAATCTGCCCAAGTATAAGCAAACTTCAGAAGCGCCTGTCGAACTTCTGGTTTTAGCTTATCTTCGGTTTTCCAAATCTTAGGATTTAACTCGTCATGATATTGAAGAGTCAATTTTAATTCAGATAGATAATTACCAAAGTTTAGCATGGTTCCTCCAGAATTGTTATGTATTATTTATAATCCTGGAGGATCTATATTACTTAGTCTTGACGTAGGAAGCCTTGATCTTGCTTTTCTCGAGAACCTCAAAACCATTAGGGAACAGATAAGTATTCTCTACGATCTCATCGTGATCATACATCCAGATATCGTCGAATACGTATACTGCTCCGACTGGCGCTCTCTTTACGAAAAAGTCACATTCAATGTGTAGCGTTTCATTATCATGTGGACCATCAAAGAAAACAAATGCATACTCATTTTCTAACTTTTTAAACTCGTCATAAACAGGAACACCATCAGCATAACGCTTAAAGAACTCGTGATCTTCTAGACAAAAGAAAGAAAAGTTAAGACCTGCCTGGTATGCATAGAAATACAGAGAAGGAATAGTGCGATTACGCATGGTGTTGTCATAATCAAAACGCTGAGGAGATGTCAATTCCTTAGACATCTTATCGCCATCGATTTGGCGGTCTGGATTGTGCATAGTCATATTAAGATTGGTGCATTCAATTTCAATATTACCATAAGGATCAATACAGAACATAGAACGATCAGAGTTACCATTCTCGACAAGCGTATCAATAATCAACTTAGCAGAACCACCACGACGAGTGCCAATCTCAACGATTGCTCCTGGTGTATCGCCTACTTTAGCTACTGCATTTGTTAGGATTTCATATTCTTGAGAATCAGTACCGAACACTTCTTCGGTAGAAAAACGAATAATTGCCATATTATACTCCCATAAAAACTTTAATTACACCACCTGTATATATTAACAGTATGAATACTTGAATAACAATCAAAGACCACTTTTTCCAATACAATGCCATAAGTAACCATAAAAAATTACCTAGTGCACTAATATATATGTTAGCTGGATATATGTTCCATGATGTAAGAGCAACGCCAATGATTAGTATTAAGGTTGCTGCCCACTCAGTAAAAATCCACAATTTGGTCTGCGATACCATACTTCACTGCCTCCTTGGGCGTTAACCAAACATCTTCTGGTGGTAATAGATATTTCTTGATAGTCGCTTCAGTCTGGCCAGTGCATTTTTTATAATGATCTATAATACGTTGACTGGTGTTATTAAATTCTTTTACTGATGCATGTAACTCGTGTTCTTTGCCAATAGTTCCCCATGAGAACTGATGGGAAAGAATTGCGGTATTTCTAGTAATGTAACGATGTCCTTTCGTTCCCGCCATGAACGTAAGTAGACCACAAGAAGCAATTTCACCAAGTCCATATGTATACACCGGAATCTTTGAACCTTTTAACGTATCAATTAACGCAAAGGCTGAAGGGACTTCGCCGCCTGGAGAATTTATGATCATCTTCATGAATTTTGGGCGATCTTTTTTCATAAGATTACGAGCGAGAATAAATTTTATTGCTTCGCCTGTTGAACTTGCGTCAAAAATCGAGTTGAATAATAGGTAGTGATGATCTTCAATGTTAGGGATTTCTATATTTTTATCCTCTTTTTCTACGTTCAAGTTTGCCTCCATGATAAAAGGGTGGCACGGACATTGCCACCCTTATACTTATATTACTTCTGAATGTGCATGTGGTTGAAATGACCAGCCACACGCCAAAGTACTGTATAGCCAGCTGCTCTTGCTCGTGCTGCAATAGCATCAAACTTATGAGCATAGCCGGAATGTGCTTCATATACGCCACGACCAACATTAACGTCGATCGCACGTCCAGCATAATGCGCATGACCATGATGAACATGGTGAACGCCACCGAATGCTGGATGTTCGGATACTCTCAGTCCCATATTCTGAAGCATATGACCATAAGATACAATTGATCTTGACATATTGCCAGAAAAATGATGAGAGTAAGTGTGGTAACGGCTGTTATGATAGACAGCATGTTTTGGATGTAATCGGAATTGTGGTGTTACACTCCAATTACTTCCTCCGAAGAGAGAGCCAATGGGATCAAAGTCTACCTCTTCGTGTTGCGAATACTGAGTATTCTGGCTGTAGCGACGTGCTTCAGCTGTGCTGCTAATCGCAAGCATAGCTACTGCTGTCACAGCAGCAAAAATAATCTTCTTCATTTTGGGATTTACCTTTCTGTTATGTGCAACCGACCCTTAACACGGATGGTAATTTAGATGTGCGGTTCCTCGGAAACCAAGGGCACGAGCCACGTTTTGATTGACGTCAATAGTTCTTCCTCTGACGAATGGCCCTCTATCGGTTACAACGGCTTCTACTGATCTACCATTTGCAGGATTGCTAATGCAAACTGTTGTTCCAAATGGTAGAGTTCTATGCGCAACACCATAGTGATGACGCATGCCGGATGCTGTCCGTCCGCTCCGGTCGTTATACCAAGAGGCGTTATGTCCGCCACCCTGGTAATGTTTATTTATATATTTAGATTTATGATTATTATCTGGCGCATTCATAACTAATGCGCACAAAAATGGGATCAAACAATTCATAATAAAACCTTTCGGAAATGGTAGGGATGGCAGGACTCGAACCTGCAACCACGCTGTTATGAGCAGCGGGAACTAACCAATTGTTCTACATCCCCAAGATAGGCTACGCGAGCAGCCTATCAGCTGCAATAGAAGCAGCAAATGCTTTTGGTTTTACGAAAGGTACTACGTTACACATTCCTTTGATATAACCTACTGCTTCACTAATGACACATGATGAACCATGCTTTTCGTTAGGGTTGATGTCCAGATGTATTTCAACTTGTCTATCGCCAATAGCTTCTTCAAGTTCAAGATACATCTGCGCAGTTCTCATTACTTCATTCATGAGACGCATGCGTGGTTTGTCTTTCCTCTGGTCATAATCTCTTTCGGTTTCTAACTCACCGAAAACTTTACAACCATGTTTACCATCATAGTGAACAACTATAACAGTACAGTATTCAGCAAACCAAACATCACCCTTACGATGACGTGCTGAATCTGAACCGATGTAAATTTTAGTTGACAATGATGTATTGACAATGAATTCTTTTACTTCATTCAGATTCAGCTTTTTCATTGTTATAGACCTAGAACGCCAAGCCCAAGAAGGCCACGCTTGCCCTTTGGAGTAATATCAATTGAAATATCACTACCATCGTTATCAACATCAACGTCAGCGCCTGGAGGAGCAGTCACAACTAGACCGTGCGGAGTATACTGCGCTGCTGGAGCGTAAACGCCATTGCTCTTAGTTGCGCCAGGAACAGCAACAGTCTTACCGTTGTGTGTCTCATCGTGGGTATGCAGAGCAAATGCAGAGCCAGATAGACCGAGAACAAATGCTGCTGTTAGGAAAAACTTATTCATACTTATTCACCTTTCAATTTTATTACTTACGCTTACGACCCTTTAGGCGACGTGCCTTACGTTTCTGAGAGCCGATCTTTCTACGTCCCTTACGAGGACGATTCTTATGTGGCCATGCCATATAACACCTCCATTGTTAATAATCCAATTATACTATATTTTATAGATTAGTCAAGTGTTTTGTTTTACGAACTTTCGCAGAGATCCATTCGTTATAATACTCTTCTGTTTCCAATACTCTACGATCTATCTGTTCTCGTAATTCTAGATAAGACATTTGAGATTTATTGACACAGAGATGCAGAATTTCTCTTTTAAAGTTGTTGACTCCAAACAACTCCACATGCTCATTGAGTTCTTTGTTGGAGCCATAATAATTTTTCCAGTCGCTTTCAACTTTAGATCTTTTCTTTTTACCTTTTACTTGTTTTGTTTTAGTAAAATGAAAAATCTTTTTGCCGATATACTTTTTATTAGTGGCTATGTTGGTGATCATATAAACCATTCCAACATAGCCTTCTGGTATATCTTCTAAGATTTCACCTTTGTAAGTCCACATCCCGAATCTCCTTCGGGATATTTATCCTACCAGCCGTAATATTCTTTTGCGCTCTTATATCTTTATTATTCCAAGTCCAACATTCACCAGTTTCTTCTTGAAAACAAACCCAATATAAATCGTGCTCAAACCCATAATCAATAAGAAAATGCGCTAATGCTTTGCCCTTTGGTGTTAACAAAGGTATAGGAGGATCAATACGTATCAATCTTCGTATTCTTCGTCTTCTATTTCTTCTTCTTCATGATAACCAATTAATTCACAGATTGATTCAATAAATTCTAAAGAATATTCAGACACGCTATCTGTCTGATAGATGTCTTCTGCACATTCAATTTTATGTTCTTTTATAAATTCTCTACAAAGATCGAATAATTCTGCGTCAACCTTCATTTATTCTTCCTTATTTTTATTTTGTTGATAAATTACTGAACCATAAATTTCCTCATAAGACATACCATCACTAGGACCAGGATCTTTTATTAAAGATGCAGCCATAGAAGTAGACCATGAAGAATTATATGGTTGGCTTGTGTTACAAGTAATTCTACTAGGACAATTGTTATGCGAACAAACATATCCCATAGGTTTCAATCTACCAAGACTATCAGTGAAAGACATTCCACAGACTTTACATTTCTGTTCGCCATAGTCTAATCGACCAACAGAAGGTGGAGGGACCATCTGGTCCCTCCATAATTTTCCTATTTCCATGCCATCTTGGAAACCTTGTTTGTATCCGTCTTTCCATTCTTCGCTCATATCTCGCAATTTCCTGCACTACAAGCCAATGTCTGAACGCCTTCTACGTTGTCAACCATTTCAATCAAGTTATCCCAATCAACAGTCGTCGGAATATTTATGATTGTGTTTTCATACTCTTCTTTTGTGATGGTTTCATATGGCGCCTGACGATATGTACCACCATCATATGGTAGGAAGGAAACGCCTGACATTTCATCAAAGTGATCATAAACCCATGCGCCAACACGTGGCCATTCTGCTTCCGTTACATTAATAGTAACAGATGGTTTATGCTCACACCAATGACGCTGATACTTCAACCAAAGTTCTAGATGGTCAATAGCTGATACATTCTCTCTTGTGATTGAAGTATCTGGTAGTCTCATCGGGAAACTAAAGACAGTAGTAGAATGAGGCTTAGTAACGTCTGGCTCATGAGGCACGCCAGCAGAAATAAGATGATTGGTGAGTGGGTCTTTATTGTCGCTGCGCACACGGCGGATGTAGTACCTATCATGGCCTGGATGAATGCCAGAAGGACTAAGGACCAATTGACTGACTGTTCCTGATGGTTTAACGCAGGTAATAGCTACTGACTGATTAATTCCAAGTTTCTCGCTCCATTCCTTATTCGTATCAATAGCAACCTGACGTAGACGTTCTAGACGTGCAGGCAACTCAGGATCATTGTAATCGTTCATCAAAGGATTATCATAGATACCAGTGAATGATACGCCTAGTAGTCTTTCTTCTTCTGTATTTTTCTGCCATACCTTACGTAGATATGGGAAGTATGTCATAGTTGACTGAAATGTACCAAGTATTGTTGCAATCTTAATCTTCTTTGACAAACTATTTTCAGTATCACTGTCTCGTATAACGACTTCTGTAAGGTTACAGAATTGATAAGGGCGCAAGATAATTTCAGAGCAGGGATTAGTTCCGAATTCAAAAGATGGGTCTCTTCTACCGTTTTTGCGTGCCACTCTCTGAGATGCGTCTCGACTAAAGATTCCTCTTTCGCCCGACTTCGATTCATAGATCGCGAGCCATTCTGCCATGAACTGCCCGACATCAGGCTTTTCGGTATATACTGCTGAATTGTTTGATAGAGCTCTTTGAACATTTGCTTCCCACCACTGTCCTGCTTTTGCGTGACGCATGCGGTCGTCAGAGAGATTAGATAAACTAATCATTGCGGATCGGCGTACGCCTCCGACGACAACAACTTCACCGATCTTACACATAATATCGTGACACTCTAGAGAAGTCAACTTACGACCATGTGCGTTTTTAAAGATACGGATAACAAACTTAAATAAATCATTTAGCGGTTCTGGACCAGAAGAACGGCCACCAAATGTCTTCAGCGGTGCACCAGCTGGTCGTAGATTAGATAGATCCCACTTTGGAACTTCGCCAGCATAAAGCAATGAGATAAGCATACGCAATGCTTTTGACCAACCTTCCTTAGAATCACGAACTGTGATAATAGTATCACAATCATAAAGCTGATCTGGAATTTCTGGTAGCTTATTTACATACTGACGTTCAACAGAAAATCCAACACCAGTGCCATTCATAAGAATGCACATTGCTTCATCGAATGCTTTAGGATCATCAATTGGTAGATACGAACAATTATAACCAGCAACATTATCTCGATCAAGAGCCTTACCAGCAGTCATCAAACTACGCATACTTGGCATGACCTCTAAATTATAAATAGCATCACGTAATTCTTTTTTTGTCTTTTCATCTAATTCATAATTCTGCTTTTCTTTGATCTTATCAACCATAAAGTTGATATATCTATCAACAGTTTCATCCCAATGCTCACGACGATTCTTTTCTGGTAAGTATCTAGAATATCTAGACTTAAAAATATACTGTTGATAAACATTCATATCTACCATTATTCGCTCCTGCTCTTACATGCGTTTACGTGTTTGATAAAGGTATTCACACTAAACAAATTTCCACAATGAGGACAAGATTTCTTTATTTGTGAAGGATGTTTACCTTCAACAAAAATCTTTTTCATCTTTTGTTCGTGCCATTCTTTATTCTGAAAATGATGGGTTCCTGCCGCTATCTTTTTATGCACTGGATTGTTTTCGCCTAAAAGATTGTGCGTTCCCTCTTCAACTCTTTTCCTATTATATTTTGAAGAAAATCCCTCTTCTAGAAAATTGTGAGTTCCTTCTTCAATTCTTTTTATATTGCTTTTTCTTTGAACTTCTCCGCCAAGAAAAGGATGCTTTCCTTTTGCAACCTGATCTTCTACATTCTTTCTACCAAGTTCTGATAGTAATTCTGGTGGGACTCTCATACGTGCAATAATTCTCAAAGCTGCACCATAATCTCCCTGCTCATGATGGACTTTATAATGTTCTTTGATACTTAGAGCAACTAAATTTGACGGATCGTTATTCTTACGGTTTCCGTCAATATGATGTACGTCATAGGTTCTCCCATCCTCATCTCTTGGAATAGGCCCAAAATGTTGTTCGTAAATACGACGATAAATAGTCATAGGCTGGCGCTCCCAATTAGCGTTAGAGTCCGTGGGAATTGGCGTTCCGCGACGGACATTATTACTATTTAGTGCCAGCCTCATTTTATTCTACTACCTCTTTCCCTACGTCTGGACCAAAGTCCGCTGCTCTATGATTTTCTTTTTTGTAAATAAATTTCTTCTTTTGTTCTGGCGTCCATGGCGCTGCGTAGTGATTCAACTCATCGAACATCCTTATATATTCTTCTTCTGAAATGACCCTATGCGAGAAGATATTCTCACTAACATGTTCTTGTGCAAATTCTTCAAGTTTTGAATCACCACCAGTAGTAGCATAAACAACATCATCAAGTGCATATTCATTCGGCTCATCATCGTTTAGCTCAATAGCATAAACGTGACGAAACATAGAAATTGTTTCAACTAATACGATCTTGCTCATTACCAAAATCCCCTCTAAAGTCGTTTTCTTTTATCCATTCGGTGGGATAAACTGAAGTAAACCCCTCAATACCATATCCTGATACATTCATTCTTTTATTTGTTGCACCGCATATTACATATTCAATATCGTTTTTATCTAGTTTTCCAGAATAGTTTGAATGGGCTTGACCGCATCTACCACATGTTTCTGTTTTGTATTTGTTTCCTGTTTTTCTAGTCATGCCCAAAATCTCCACCAAGGCTTCTTTTCAATCTCAAAGTTATCCATTACATCTTTTTCTTTTGAATCTTCTTTTATAGCCAATTCCATAGGCATGGCAAACTTCAACCAATCCATAAATGGCACTCCTGGTTTCTTTAGAGCGAGAACAATCCACGGTTGAAATGTTGTCTTATCCATAAATGTGCTTACAGTTAGAAAATCGTCTTCGGTCCAGTTACGATACTTGTCTCTTTTCATAATATTATCAAGTTGTTCTTTAGTCTCGATAATTGTTGCTTTAAATGTATATTCTTTATGTTTCATCATTCTTTATCTTTCTTTCCATTTCCATAATCTGTTTATACTGTTTCAGACCTTCTTCTTTACCATGAATAGCTTGAATGTCTTTGAGTAAGTTGCTATCACTATATTTTCGCTCGTCTTTAGGTTCTTCAATACGATTGATCACTTTATATGGAGCATTACTAATACATTTAGTTGAATGTTCACTATTCATATATTCCCAACCACTGTTCTTTTTCAACTTTGCAATGGTTGGTTTCTGTGATTTCTCATACTGGAAGACCCAATAGAATCCTGGATTATAGTTACTCATGACCAAAACTTCCACCAAGGTTTGTCAGAAATGCCATACCATTCTTTAACGTCTTTCTCACTAATAGGTTCTTCTGTTATCAGTCTATCTTTTCCCCATTCCATAGCAACAGAAGAAACCCAATACTCTTTCAATGACGGGAAGTGTTTTAGAATCTCTTCCTGTGCAGCAAGAGCAACCTGACGGTGTTCTTTCTGTGTTCCTGCTTCGGCTCTAACATCGATATAGTGAATCCAAGAACGAAGTGTCCCTGCCATATATAGACGGGTTGTGGTTAGACCTTCTGGTAGAATTGCTCTGGCTTGTTCTTTGGCAATGCCTTCTTCAATAGCCCAACGATATGCTTGTTCCGCATTATGCTGAATGTGGCGTTGCTTTATCTCCCAATTCTGTGACTTTACAGCATCATCCGTCTCAATACTATTCTGACGGTTCTTAGCATCCTGTAGTCTTGCTTCTCTCGTCACAAACTGCATGTCCTTAGTAGGATCGGCATAACGCTGACTAAACTCCTGGAATGAGAATGAACGATGGCGAATGATCTGATGGGCAATGTCTCGGGTTGTTGTAATATCCATGGTAATGGATACTTGTTCAAAAGGACTCCAGTGGCGATTTCTGATAAGATACTTTAGAAGTTTAGGTGCAGTTAGTGTGTTATTCTGATTAGATGGATTAGAAACTCTTGCTGTATAACAGATAAACTCTTCGGCAGTCATAGGGCGGATTTGTCCAAACAATTCATCGCTTGGCGGAAGTGTTATCGTTGGTTGTGTAATAGCAATAATTTTAGCGTCGTTCATCTTCTAACCTTTCAATCAATTCTTTGATCATATTCATCCATGCTTCTTTGTGTCCGAACTGATAGAATTTTTCATCATACCAGTTGCCACCGTTTAGTTTGTTAGCAGCCCATTTTGCAAGTTCTTCAATCTTAGCGTTGTTCATTTGTTACTCTTTCCATTATTAAACGATTCTTTTTCAACAATCCATAACTTCTTCTGCTCATAGTTATGATAATATTCTAGGACATGATCTATAGCAGCCAGAAACTCTACATCAACCCACTTCTCTCCACCTTCGTCGGGGAGCGGATCAGCATTGAGTCGATACGCCTCCTTTAGAGAATCAATGACAATAGCATCACTTTGGTCATGGTCAAGTTCAATCGTGTGTTTCATTATTTTCTCACTAGTTTTCTATTGTAAACTGTTTGTCCCAACAATGGTCATAACGATCATTGTGAAACACTAGCACTATTCCATCATACATGAAGCAGTCGTTCTACAAGGTCTTTACTCATTAGACAAGTTTCCTTCTATATGTATCAGCACATATTGCCAAATCAAGATAACTATAAGATGTTGGTTGACCCCAGTTCTTATCATATCTTTTGTGAATGATAATCATGGTTCTATCATCATTCGATCCTTTTGTAAACTGATACAAAATGTCTAAACACTTTCTATCTGGTTCACTATAAATTTCTTTTAGGTATTCCGATGCGTCTCTAAGCACTTTTGGATCAATCATATCGTTTCTCTTTTCAATTGGACCGCCGAGGAATCGAACCTCGAACCTACCACTACAATGCGGTGCTCTACCATTGAGCTAACGGTCTCATAAATCTAAGGATGGTCCTTAACCAACTCTCGGCACTTCTTTATGATAAGAAGATATTCATTTTGAACCTTATCATGCGAGAGTTCAACATAGTCCGTAGCAATGAAATTGACTAGTTGTTCATACTTACGAAGACGCTCGATTTCATCAGCGGCTTCTTCAGAAGTTTGCTGATCGTATCCATTGAAAAAGCATGGTTCACGCAGTCGCTTCACAATATCTTCACTCATTCCAAGAAACTCCCTATGTCTGGCGTTACCAAATCTAAACAAGGAACATAGAACTTCGCATACGTCTTATCTACATATCCTATAACTTTAGGTTCTATACCTCTTCTCCACCCGATCCACTCGTCTGCGGAAGTATTATAGTATATCGCTTTGTAAAAACAATCATTCATTTCGTTATTGAAATAGTATGTGTAATAGTATCCAGATCGGTTAGGTTTGGCATCAGGATACTTACTCCACGTATAGGTCATCAGTCTTTCGCCTTCATCCTCAAGAAAGTGGTGACAGCCTTTTCTTCACACGGTTCACTTATATATGATAGTATCGCACCATGCCTCATCATCAGACCATTGAATTTGCGATACTCTTCATAGAAATGCTCGTATTCATCTTTATGAACCCATTCCTCTGTGGTCTCTGAAAACATTCGGATACACCTATAATCTGTCAGGTCAAGTTTTTCGTTATTCTTAGCGAATGTTAACTCTGCCATATCCGAATCTTCACACTTTCGCCTTATCATAACATACTCCGATTCTGCTTTATTCTTGGTCATGTGTAGGCTCCTTTCCACTAAAAATATACACAATGCTTCGTCATTAGTCAAGAACCTCTAGAATACGCTGGCGCTTTTCTTCAAACTGTTGACAGGTCATCTGAAACAGTTTTTCAAGAGCATCTAGTTTAGATTGAGTTTCTGCTTGATTACGCAAGGCTTCGTCACGCTCTTTAGCCACATGCTTCAATGTAGCGTAATGGCCATTACGCTCTGAAATGGCGGCATCGAGGTCGGCTTCGGCTTTGTCAGCCCGCAAAGCATCGGGGCGACTACGCCACTCTACGACTTCCTTTGTCAGCATCTCACATCGCTCATTGGCTACGGCAAGGTCGGTACGGAGGCGGGTGATTTCGTCGGCAACTTTCTCAGACACGTAATGCCCCGTCTTGTCTATGTCTACGACGACTAGTCCATGTGGACCAAGGCGTTCCCGTAATTTTTCGACTTCCTCATTAGCGGCATCGAGGTCGGCACGAAGTTTCTTTACAAGTTTCTCTATTTGAACTACTGAGTCTGTAATCGATCCGTCATTAGGTGCTCCCATTAGTTCAGCATTGACTGAAATCAAATCAGTGTAATGCTTCTTAAACTCATTGGCTGCGGCGAGTTCGGCACGAAGCCGCAGATTTTCCTCATATACGCTTTCTCTTACTTGCTTCAATTGCTGCTGATGAATGTCATTCATCACTGTTCCCCCATAATCCAAACATATCCATCACTATTAAGATCAGAAATACACAGCCAAAAACAACATAACATTTGACAAACTGTTCTTCGCTCATTAATTGTCTCACAATTTAACTTTTATTCCCAAAAGTTCTTTTGCATGTTCAATTGCTTCTTCAATTGCTTCTTCAATTGCTTCTGAGTATGCAAGCTTGCGTTCATCAGATTCTTTATTTTTAATAAGAGTTAAGACAAAAAGAATCTTCTTTAGCTTATTTGTTTCTTCATCGGTCATTTCTTATATTCCTTTGGATCACCCATCAATTCGTCATAAGTGTCATCAATAATTGGATCGAGTAAATCTGACTCTAACTGTTCATAAATGCTATCATACAAGTCTTCGCCTTCTGGAACATCAATAAGATACGTCTTCCATCCAGCAACTTTTACATCGACAAGATATTTTGTCATGGTACAATAACCTCATAGGTCTTATCAAAGATAGCAGGAGCGCATGGGTAGAACTCACCATGAACACCTTTAATAATATAATCTCGTAGTCGTGCAGTCATAACGCCTTCCAGAGTCATAATCTGTATAGAAGGTTCAGCATTATCATCTCTTTTTAGGAGCAATCCACCACACCATTCTGCAACAATAGGTGCATTAGAATCAAGAAGGCGCATTGCTTCAACTTCTACTGGTTTCTTACGAACTTTCATACTTTACTCCATTTCTGTAGTGCCAGCTTTGCTGCCAAATCTCGGTAGGTGTTAGTTTTAATAATATGCGCAATAAATTCCGGAGACAGTCCTGCTAGAACCATATCATTAATATCTTTATGTTCCATAGATTCGGGCCATATCACCACATTATACCCATTAAGTATGGCTTTGTCAAGTTTTTTTACAGTCTCTCGAGATCTTGGCTCATTGTCGTATACGATGGTAAGTTTAGATTTATCAAAGGTTTGGACTGCGCTAACGAGATCACCTCCAGCAGTAGCAATACTGTTAGGAACGAACATACTGTCAATCGGACCCTCAACGACAGGTATAATTTTGTTACGATCAACAGTGTCCAACCCATAAAGTTTAGGTACTGATTGATTAAGAACAATTGTAATATATTTAAGTCCTGAAGACCCCAAGGTTCTCCCTTGGTAGGCATGAACACTTTTATTACTGTCAAGAAAAGGGATAAGCAACCTTGTCTCATCATGAGCCAAAGACTCAGCTGAAAACTTGTTGGGAACCAAATTATTAGTAAAGCGCATAAAATTAGGACATGCGAATAGCTTGGCATGATATACATTAGGAATCTTTCTTTCAACAACAAACTTTTTGATAGGACTATCGGGCGAAAGCTGAGATACTTTCTTTAATCCTTTCAAAGGCCCAGAGGTCATAAATACAGGCTTACGCATTTTATCGACGAAAGCCTCGAACTCATTTTGTTCTGGAGTTTTTCTATCAGCCAATTTCTCTAACTGATACTCATTATATAGGTTGACATCTAACATCTTAATAAAGTTCGGAATTCCCATTGTTGCTCCACAATTGTGGCAGTAATATCTAGATTTTCCTTTATCGGATATAATATATCCTCTAGCTTTTTTAGAATTAGACTCCGAGTCTCCACAAAGAGGGCACGACATATTATAAAGATTCGCGTTTTTTCTTTTAAAATTTCTTAGTCTCGGAGACAAAATTCCAATATATTTTTGATCCAACCAACTCATTTTCGCTCCATTACTATATATAGTATATCACCACATATAGGACAACATCTCATGTATTACGTTTACCTCATAAAGAATACGATTAACAACAAAACCTATGTAGGTTTAACTGATAATCTTCTTCGAAGATGGAAGTCTCATATCAATAATAAAAATACTATAGAACGACCATTATATAAAGCTCTAAGAAAACACGGAGAGGAGAACTTTGTATTCTCTGTGTTATTCGAATGTAACGACAAACAAATGGCTATATCTAAAGAAATATCTATGATAAAAGAATATCAGTCTTTTGGAAAACATGGATACAATCTTACTGAAGGAGGATACATACCATCAGAAAGCATACGTAAAACAAATTCAGAAAGACTTAAAAGAGATAATCCTATGACAAAACTCAGATCTAATAGAGGATCTTTTAAACCCGGCCAGAAACCAATTATAACCGAAGAAAGAAACAATAAAATCAGAGCATCTAAACTAGGTTCTAAGAACCATAATTATGGCAATAAAAATGCTGCTGACCACATGCATGTTCAAATGACATGCGAACATTGCGGTAAGATTATATCTAAAGGTAACTATTACCGTTGGCATGGAGATAAATGTAAAGATAATACGTTTTCGAAACCTCACATATGATTATACTGGTATTTTATAAAAAGGCAAAGTTAATTTTTTAGGAGAAGTTTCGCTACATCGCCCCAATTGGCTATAATAAAAGCAGCAAGAGCAAACCCACCACCATATACCCACATCATTTTTTCTAGATCTGTTATTTTTTTAGAAAGTTTTTCAAAAGATTGATCTATTTTTTCGCTTATTCTTTTGTCTTCTCTTTCAATCGTTTCATAAATTTTTTCTTCTCGTTCGTCAAATTCGTCTCTTCTTTTTTCAAGAATGATTTCTAGACTATCTGTGATTTTCTCTTGATGAGTCAAACGAAGTTCATGAACTGCGATCATTTTATTAAGATCAGCCGAGATATCTGTTAATTTTGAAATTGCATCTTCTAGTTTAGACTGTTTTGTTTCTAAATTATTAAAAGATTTTTCGTCCATTAGTTTTGGTCTTTCCTTGTTTCTGCTCTACGTTCTCTTTTGAAAGCAGCTTTAAGACCAACAATGTCTCTTAGCTTTTTCTTTTTGTGTAAAGCTGACATAGGATTAAATTTTTTATTACCTCTGTCCATATCGATCAATGGACTATATGTTTGTATACCTGCACCAGGCCCACCCGAACCCATAACATTTGCTGGCATAAGCGATTCTGTTTCGGCAATATTTGATGGAGTTGGTTTGTGATTGAACACGCTAGGGTAGGTTGTGTTAAATTTTCTCATTATTCTTCCTGCTATAGCGTTGGCTTCGTCTTCTCTGTATTGTTCGCCTTTTTTGCCCATGTGTGTTTGTTTAACATGAATAAGCTCATGAGCAATTGTTCGCATAATATCACCAGGATGACGTTCTGTTATACGAACGTATATTTCGTTACCTTTAGAATGCCCAAAGGCTGCTTTCGAATTTTGCGATTTACCAACAAAATGAATTTTAGGTAAAGTTGATAATCCTATTTCTTTAGCCGCAAATTTAACAAAATCGTTTAATAGTTTTATAACGGATTGCATTAAACTTTCCTTAACTTTGCGACTATTTTTTCATCCATTTCAATTAAATCAGTATCAATTATTATTTCATCATTTATATTATAAAGTTTTTCAGGTAATATCTCTAATAATATTAAAAACGGTTTCACATATTTCATCTGAGGTTTCATTTTAAGATATAAGATTCTACACAAAACTTCAGGCCCAAAACAATTATTAAGAACAATGATATGATTAAGAATCAATCGTTCTTTTAATTCACCATATTCAATATATCTAGTGATTAATTTTTTAATATACTTCAGTCTATTAAGATCTTCAACAAAATCTTCAGTAGAAGCATATTTCACATTATCATAGTGAGAGGCGCAATATAACAAAAAGTTTTTATCAGTCAATTTTTCATTCATTACCAGGTGCTAATTGCTGCTCTTTTCCATGTGTTATTAGCAACGCACACATAGATATAAGAAGAATCGTAACGGATTGTACCAGCATTTCCATTTGCTGAAGAATTTGCTGGTACGCTATTAGATAACTGTAGATTAGCAGCAAAAATGTTAACATTTACCGTGCGAACAGATGGCGTACCAGCAGGGTCTCGGAGGACTAAGACCCTGTCAGTTGGAGCAACATTTGCAGCTGTCGGTAATTCAGATACCTTTTTGCTGTTATCTGCCATAACTTATCCTATCAAGAATCAGGTAAGAATGTATCATCGGAAGCATCAGCAGTTGTTGCTGGAGTTCCAAAAGCAGCTGTTTGGGCACCAAGAGAGCCCATAGCTACAAGGGTTTCATACTGAACACGTCCAGCACGTCCACCTGAACCTTCAGTACGAAGAACCCAACCAGCATGAGCAACGCCTGTGCCACCACCAGAAACTACAACATAACCAGTGGCTGTATCGCCAGTGAAAGTATGGGTTTCAGCAGCACCCAATACACGTGTATCAGTAATAGTAATATTAGCACCACCAGAAGTTGCTGCCAACTTAATTACTGTTGTGTTAGCAAACGAAACGTAATAATATGTATTGCCTGTTAGCGGAGCAATTGGTGTATTAGCAGCAGGAACTCCGTAATAAAGTCTATCGCCAGCCTGGAACTTAGAATTAGCAGAACTAATAATGAAACTGCTGTTTGCAGCGCCGGCAACTGTTCCATTAGCAAAACCAGTGCTGTTAGCAATTAAGTTAATTGCTGAAGGAGCAGCAATAGTTAGTGTTGGATTTGCTGTATATCCAGAACCTGCCTGATTAATTTTGATTGATGTAATGTGTCCACCAACGCCAGCTGTCACATTAGCAAAAGCATTTACAGCTGTTGCATTTGTAGAACCGTTAGCAAATGTAAGTGTGGCTACAGCATTAGCTGAATAACCAGATCCGCCATTAGTTACATATGTTACTGCGAGTGGACCGCCGATGATACCTTTTTCTGTGGCATCAACACCAAAAACACCAACAGCTTTACCAACAATGAAAGCGTCTTGAGTTGTGTTACCAAACATGTTAACATCAACGCCAGCACGAGATCCCGCTGAAGTGTTACCAAAATGCGCATTAGCGCCGTCAACACGATTAACTTGATCACCCTTTACAAGAGCCCAAGTTCCCATTGGTGCGCCGTTTGATGATTCTGCAGTTGTAGTGCTGTTAGCAGTAACAGCTTGGTCATTTCTACCCCATAATGGCATTTGTAATCCTCCTAAAGAATTTTCTTATATTTATAATTTTTTAAAATCAGTCATATCATTAAGATATTCTGATTTAGTATTATGATGTCTAACCAAATCACCATTTTTTATGATTTCATATTTTGGTTTTTCTGATTCAATTGTTTGTTGAACAACAAGAGGAGCTTTAGACTCCTCTGTGTTGATTTCTTTACCACCAACAATTATTTTATTGGCAATAAGCGGCATTAGACCTTTAATCCTTCTGCGCTATCATGCATTTTATTAACAGCAGCC